>ENA-OOWH01000227-OOWH01000227.1-human-gut-metagenome-genome-assembly--contig:-NODE-227-length-46761-cov-6.977241_pt1 | contig 46761 bp, 59 predicted proteins | sample MGYA00241576_ERZ501321 | MGnify/ENA primary metagenome ERZ501321 (study PRJEB25962, sample SAMEA2042733) | human gut metagenome | biome: human gut; feature: human-associated habitat; material: faeces... | reverse complement strand
CCATCTACCATATCAGCATTAAGGTTATTGCATAACGTGGTAGAAACCACATCAATAGGTTTAGTTCCAGTGGCTACCTTGGAGATATAACGGCCTGTGTTGTACAGGAACATATTAGGATCGCTACCCTCTAAAATGCCTTCCTTGCTTATAGCGATCCCATATCCAGCTAAAAACGTATCATAATACTCATGTCTTAATATCACGTTTTGTGTTGCGTCTTTCGCTGCTGTAAATTTTATACCTGCGGCCTTGCTTTTTGCATCACTAACAGTTGATTTAAGTGTCAATTGACTGTTTATTGTATTAGAAGCTATAGTTAACGCTCCGGTCATCGTATCCCCTGCTTTCTTGACATATCTACCATCTAAGACGGAAGCGAACGTCTTTCTATTATAGACAATGTTATTCCCATTCGATGCTAGCTCATACACGAAATCGCCCGCCGTTCCCGGCGTAACCCCAGCGATCGAACCGCCGCCCCCGTCAATGATTCTTACAAGGCCGTTTACTACCTCGAATTGCGTTTTATCATATCTTGACATACCTACCGCATCGTATCCAGCAAGCGGTTTACTAATGTCGTAATTACCACTTGAATAAGCTACTATATCCCCATTGGCAAATATGTTGTGGTTAGCGTCAATCTTGACATTATGAGTCGTGTCCGTGTAATTTAGGTATAGGTTGTTTGTTGCGCTTCCATACACACCATTTATCGAGTTACCCCCGGAGAACTTGATACCTTCCGCTGATTTATTTTTAGTGACAAGGATAGATTTATCGGTATTGAAGTAAACCAAGGTATTGATACTATCTACGCTTGTCATTGCCCCTTTAACGATCCCAGTAGATTTATCGAACGCTTGCCCCCACCATGTACCGTTATACAACTTCAAGAATCTAGCGTCATTACCTTGCATTACCGTGTTCTCTAGCTCTCCAAAAACAACGTTGAATTGGTTATCTGTACCTCCATTTATGGACGCTAGGCTTAATCCTTTTCCGGCATAATACCTCTGTCCTACCGCACCTACCTTTAGACCAACCAAGCCATTATCTATGGTAAAATCGGATGAGTTAAAACGGGCCATACCTAACGTGTCATATCCGGCGGTAGGCGTGACTAAATCATAGTTCCCAGACTGGTAAGCCACGATATCGCCTTTGGCCATGATATTGCTATCTCCGATAAACTGTTTAGTTATATAGGCCTCGCTATTATCTTCCTTAATGTATAGGTATTTGATCTTCTTGTCATTCGTCCACAATTCGGAAGGTTTCCCAGTACCACCGCCTAAAAGTCCAATTGACATTTTCTTAGCCTCCCCAGTTCCGGTATCGATAGCTACCCATGCCTCTTTAGGCAATGTCGTTTGTTCTTCCAATTGCCGGATCAATTTACCCGTAAATTCCGTATAAGCCTCTGCAACCCCATCAACGGATGCTCCGTATTGCGCTATCACGTTTGGCGAAAACATGATAGGTACACTAGCCGCTGCTAGTAGGGCATTCTTAAAAACCGACTGCGAGCCTTTGTATGCTGATATCTTCTGTAATACGGTATTACTTTCAAATGTTATGGTGACTTGCGCCAAATCCCCAACATCATTCCATTGGTATGAAGGCGTGAAATTATAAGCCTCATAAGCGTTACCGTCTTTTGTTATGGCCACATGATCATGCAAACGGATAATACGTATAGCATCACACAGATATTCCGGGGCGGCAATAACCATTTTGTATTGCTTGCTTGATATCTGGTTCTCAACGAACGTGAACCCGCCTCTTTTAGTGCTTTCTTCCTCGAATAGATATTCCGGTTTCGCTATCTCCGTACATAGGTAAAGCTCGAACTTAAAGCCATTGTCATAAGTCAATGCCCCTTCATCAAAAATGATCGGATCGGCGTTGTAATACTCAACCTTTACCAGCTTACCTATATTGGCATAGGCCGTGAAAACCTCGGAATAGTACGTATCATTGCCAATGACCACTCTCATCGTGTATTGTCCCGGCGTTAAATTCGCATAGTTCCCGCATTTAAACTGCATGACCTTGCTAGAACCAATAGTAACCACGTTTACGGACATGTAAGATGTTACCGTTGCGACCTCAACGCCCCGATCATTATATATCTTTGCGGATGTGAGTGTAGTTGACTCGGACGAACCTCTGATTATTTGGAAAGGCGTAACCCTATTCAACGGCATGTACAACGGGTATTTAATACCATAGTTGTATGGACGTGCCCTAAACATATCGTTCTGGCTCTTATAAAAAGCCAACGGATTTAAATTGTTATTCGGTGTCATATCAATATTTTAATGTTACGTTATTCATTCTAGTGCTCAAAGATACGGTACATTTATCGATTTTACCTACTCCTAAATCCGTCTTTATTAAAGTCATAGGATCGATATCATCGTAAGTAGGAAATTTAATGGACTGTTTCATTTTCCGTGTTACAGATTGTGCCACATATTCGGCATTGTTTATGATCAAGGTTCTACCGGGCATATCATATACCCAGTAATCCGGCTGAAGCACTATGTAGGCTAGGTAACCGTTTTGGAGATTATAAGTAAACCCGCTTATAGTCCTCTCCACAAAAGGCAATGTGTATTGTCGTAGCGTATTGTTGTAGAAACAAGACATTACGACAAATCCATCATCCGCTATCTGGTTAGGGTTAGATAAGATAAAGTCAACATCACTTGTAAACTTACCAACGGTTATTTCCTCTATATTACCTTTTTGTACGGTATTACTCTTTACCTCTATTGGATACCCTTCGAATGGCTCTGTTACATCATTCGCCCATGAGAACTGAAAACGCTCTGGGGAATTATCCTTGTCGTACTCGAATGAGTTTTGCCCCATACACCAAGGTTTATTATTTGATGGCTGGATCGTAGTAGTTAAATCCAGCCCTATTTGTTGCTCGGACTCATATGTACCACCATTATAGTAATATTGGATATGCTCTATTATCAATTTGGAATCTTTGATATGCCATTTTAACTTAAACGTATTATACAGCATACTTAAAACCTCTCCTAGCGTTATAGGGGCCTTCATCGCTGGTTGATCGTAACCCGCCTTCTTTAAATTGCTAGTAGGTGTTATGATGAGATTTATATCTTTATGAGATATAGGATCACTCCCACTGTACAAGAATTGAGAATAAGCGGTCGTATTGCTATGCGTTATTCCGGGTGCGATTTCATTCAGCAATACTTGAATCACGCTATAGATTGGATAAGCATCATTTAACACGAATGAATTTCTACCTATTCGATCTATCTCGTTTACACTATCATTATATTTGAACCAGTAAGACGAATTAGTCCAGTTCGATTTACTCAAAGGCAAATACCCGCCTTCATCCTCTGGTGGTAAAAAGTATTTACCGTTTGAGTCCATGCCCCATTTATTAGGCGTGTCTGTTTTTCTTGCCGACACAAATACCACATTACTAAACGAGACCTTTGCCCCATACTTGTAATTAGGATTTATTTCTAAAGCGTCTTCACTTGTGATCCTGTATAGATCGTATCCTGTTATACTTTGGCGGTCTGTTAGTATCCTGCTTTGGATGTAGTTGCTTCTCCAAGTCATTGTAACGTTAGTTACTGGCGGCGTGACCATCTGCATAGTTATGGTATCTTCCCATAACAATTCCCCGTTTTCGCTTACCCCGGCATATGTCTCACCTTCCCAATACAAAGTCCCGTTGCTTATCCCATATATCTTAAAGGTAGTAGTCCCAGACGTATCAACGGTATTCATGGCTATTTCCATACGGTACAACCCTTTATCATCATATGCCGTCCCTTCGTAATTCGTACCCGAAGATACATTATTCCTGTATAATACCCCTGTATATATGGTGCCATTGCTCATAGTGAATGTAAGCATAAATGATGAGAAAGCCCACATATTCTGTGTTAGCCCAGCGTCATTTATTACGTCTTGCTCCCAATACGTGCCAGAAGCGTAAGAAGTGACCGAAGAATCATTCTCTATGTGCAATTGGACGCATGGCCTTTTTACTACCATACATTTTTGTATTTTAGGAGACAGCTTGATCAAATCGAACTCCTTGTCTAGCCCGGCCAACACATCCGTATAACCATCATCCGTTTCCACTTTTATAGATACGGTTCTATTGTCATAATTCCAAGAGCAATCCGTTTTGCTAAATTTACTTATATAGTAGTCGGAAAATGCGCCTTCATCCTTTGATCTGGTTATCTTCAACGTCATTTCTGCCTCAATAGATTTCTCCGCAATAAACACGAAATCCTCACGCTGGAAAACCAAAGTACCCGACAATTTTCGCCGGGTAAATTCTTGACCTGATTCTGGGGATATATCCATAGATAGATCATTTGAGTAGATAGCCGGGTTCATTTCCCGGCCATCAACATAGAACTTATATCTTATATTCATTTGTGTATGATTTTAACGTTACCTCTTATTTCGATCAATTCTCCGTTCTTGCCTTGGTAGAACCTACGATCTCCTTGCTCCTTGATATCGGACAATATCGATTCTACTCTACCCATATCGGCAGACACGCCCGTATAACTTACGCTTAAACCTTCGGTTGAGTAGGCCCCTAGGAACGCTCTTTCAAACGATCCGTTATTGAGCGTATTTACGATTTTTGGTAGGATATCACGGTATTTCCGTGTATTCTTCTTATTGATAATCGCTAAAGCCTCGCCGCCTTCTGCCCTACGTTCCCTTCCGTCCGGCATATGGCCAATAGGGATATCATTACCGCTCTTATGAGAACCGCCGCTAAGAATCTCCAAACCTCCTTCTCCATACGTTTGTGATTGCGCTTGGGTTCTTGTTAATTGTGATGCTTTTATCTTTGAGGCCGCAAATGTAGCCCACATCAAACTTATAGCCGGGATCGCTAACCAAGGGAGTTTTAAAGCCGCCCATATTCCAGCGGATGCCGTTATAAGATCGCTAGTTTGCTTTAACGTGTTTATAGCTTCTTGCGCCTTTTGCGCCTTTCTTTGCTCTGCGATCGCTTTAGCTTGGTTCTTCTTTGCCAAAGCTAGTTCTTTTTGGGCCGATTCTACGTTATTAGCGTATCCATTGTTCCGGGCTTCTATCTCCGCATCTAGCCTACTCTTTGCCGCATCTACTTCCTTTTGTGCGTTATTAACCATTTCCTGCGCTATCTGCGATTGTGCGGATAATATCTCATTCAGTTTCCCGATCGAGAATCCTACACTTTCGTTAATAGCGTTTTTACTTTCATCATCCAGCTTTATCCCCAATAGACTATATATATCCTTAGTCTTATTCTTGCTGGTTTGCTGATTGATTTCCCTTGTCAACGTAGCCAGCATATTTTGGATCGTTTTGCGTTCTATGGCCGTTAACGCTTTGCCATTGATGGAATTTAGCTGTAGTATCTTTTGCCAACGTTCCTTTTCGGCTTTCATACGATACAATGTCTTCTCATCCTCTGATCGCTTTATTAGATTGAACTCGCTTTCTTGCAATTCGGCCATTGCGTCAAATTGTGATAACGACATTTGGACGTTGAATGATCTTGATTGATCCATACGCTGTTTATCGTATTTAGCGTTAATCTCCGCTTCGCTTTGTCTCATGCTTTCTTGCAACTGGCTATTCTTAACGATTTCCTGCTTTCGCTGGTTCTCCAAAAGTGCCATTTTAACATCAAATTCGGCTTGTGTGTTTTTGGTCGTTGCCTCTAATCTAAGCTGCAAAGCGGCCTTTTCATTATTAAGCATCGCCAATTGTTCTTCCTTGCCTAATTCATCGATCTGTTTCATCCCGGCCTTAACGTTATTGGCGATAATGATGTTTATGAGCCTACGAGATTCTTCCGTCAAATCCTTATCCGTTTCAAGCTTGTTTTTGAGACTTTCGTTTTCGGCCTTAGTCTGATTCAATATAGCTTGCGATCTTTTGCGGAATGAGTCTGTTTGTAGCTTATTCTCACTCTCGTAATATTTCTTCAATATATCGAGATTCTTTTCGTTGATCCGCTGCGTGCGATCTTTAGGTTCTTTACCCTTCTTTTTGTCCTTAGTCGGATCAGAGGACAAAGCCCCGATATCTACTCGTTTGGCTAATTCCTCCATCGTTTTCCCAAGCTTATCGTATTCCTTTTGTAAATCTTCGGCTTTTTGCTTGGAGTTAGCCCATGCCAGAGCAAGTTTACCGTTCTGGGCGATCGCCACTTGAACCATCTGCGAGTTTGATCCATATTTACGTGTTACAGCCTCAATACTTTCTGCGGCCTCCCTTGCGCCTTGTGATAGTAATTTGCGTTGCTCTAAATTATTGTCTTGTATTTTTGTCTCAACCTCTAGTTGTTGTTTGGATAGTTCAATCAACTTTTCTTCTGCCGCTCTAGCTTTTGCGCTATTTAATATCGCTTTCGCTAACTCGTTATATTTAGAGGCGGCTTTTCCGGCCAATATTTCTTCATCCGTAAAGTTCTCGAAATACTTCGGATATTCCTTCTTTAATGCTTTAACTGCCGCTATTCGGTCATTGTAAGACTTAGTCATATCTTGACTGCCATTATATAGCAGCTTAATATGTACCAAGTCCTTTTGGGCCTCTTTCGATCCTGCCCTTAAAGCCTCATTATATTTAGCCAAAGCATCTTTTGCCGCCGTAGTTGCAGAAGTGCTTTTAACCATATTGCCAATAAACTTTACGATATCACCTCCAAAAAATGTTAGTAACGTTACTCCAATACTCATGAGCGCATTCCATGAGACGAATGTTTTCAATACCGATCCAAACACTGATTTAGTCTTTAGTCCTTGTGCGGCTAAAGCCTTATTTTGAACGATCAATGCTTGAATCTGATCACTCAATATCGGAAGGTTATTCGATATGGCCAGAAAAAAGGTATTAGCAGATACCGCCGCTGCTGGTGCCTCTCGAAGAACTTGTGCCATAGCCATGTTTAGGCCCCTAGTAGATTTCTCGTAATCTCCAACCGACAAAGTATGCTTTCCTGTAGATTCTTGAAGCATCTTCATCTTTTGGTAGATGTTATACGTTGTTTGCTCTAATAGTTGGCCTTCTTTCGTATTCTTACGATATTCTTCCGTCATTGCGTTTAACTTGATCTTATTCAAGCTGTATTGCGCTGACAGATGATCATAGGAACCTTCCAGTGAGTTGTTAAGCCGGGCCGTCAATTTATTGATCGTGTTATAATCATGTTGCTGCTTTTTCAATTCTGTTATCCGCATAGCCGTTTCTCCCATAGCGGCTGTAACCTTTTTTTGCTCTGCGGCTAAACGATCGGCCTCCGTTGCTGCTTTCCTTACGATTTCCCGTCCTTCCTCTGTTACCGTATTGGTTTGCTTTAGTTGTATCTCCAATTCGGTAGCCCCTTTCTTCGTCTTCTTTTGTAGCGAAGAAAGCTGTTTGTTTAATTCCGTCAATTGTTCAACCGCCGTGATAATACTATCATCCGGTTCAATTAAATCACGGTATCTAATCGGATTATCTGACATATCTTATTTCTTTAAAATTAAATCATAACCTCTCGCTTGTATGCTCGATATTTCTTCTCCTGTCAAATTCAAGAACACATCCCGGTTTACGTATATTGTCATTCTATCAAATCCGGCTTTCTCCCTATCATAAGATAGACACAACATCGTTTTGATAAAGGATTCATGAGAATATCGATACACGTTAGACAAATCCAGTTCTTTCCAAAAAGGATTACCACCTATGCCCCTTATATATAATTTCGTTTCCTCATCGCAAGCCTCTATAGGCTCATCCAACGAAAGAATAGCTTTTGGCCATTCCATTAAGGGGACATTTTTCAATTTAAGCCCTAGTTTTTCTAGGGCCTCTCTAATATCTTTCAGAGATTCTATAAGATTTTCGAATGTTGCCATTAGAACGTTCCTGCCATTAATTTGTTTACAGCTGTTTCCAATGCCGTTAAACGATCATTTAATAATTTGCCCTGCCTAGCCGATAAAGGATCGGTCATTGACTCATTATCTAAAGCGTCAACGGTAACACATAGATTACTACTGTTTGAATCAGTGGTATTATCTGGTTTGATAGTCAAATCTACCAAGCCCATCCCACCTTGCATATATGAGAACACGATATTATCTCCGGCTTTGTATTTCGATGCTACAAGAAAATACATAACACCTTCTGTCGTAATCAATATGTATTCACTATCATATGCCGCCAAAGCCTTTTGATATAAATCGCTTTCTGATACATTGAGTATGAAAGATGATACACCTCCCGTGCCTAAAGAATCTTGTATCTCTGTTACTGTAGGCGAACCGGTTCTAGGGAATGTATACTTAAACATCTTTAGGCTCTTAGTATCATTACCAACTAAGACAGTGGATGTAGACAATTCTATATTATCCGCTGAATAAAAAGCATTGACTACCGTTTGATAATCACCCCCATTTAGGATAACGATATTTTTGTACACGAATTTAGATACGGTATTAAATGATGATGGCATACTCCAATCAATCATCAATGTTTCTTCCCCCTTTCCGGGTGTTGTTCTTTCTTTCGTCGCTTGCCCTTTTTTGAAAATATAATCAACGACATCTGTCTGGTTAAGCCTTGTAGATAGCGTTAATGTGTTTCTTGATTTATCTACAATGCTGCCACATACCGCAAAATAGCCATTCCTGCTTTTAATGATGATCGAAACGCCTTTTTCTACAAGCCCTAGAACCAGATCGTAGTCATAATCCAACGCATGATCCAGATAATCCAAAAGAAAGGTTCCAGTAGATTCCGGCTCTTTTAATTCCTCTTTGGTAGGGGCACTACCCTTGGTAACACGGATGATCATTTGAGAAATGCCATCATTTGAAACCAACGGGGAAAACAGCATTTCGATCGATCCTTCATTGATGTTTAAATGAGGGCATACGCTATATTTCCCGGCCTCATCGATATCTACTATGATCTTGCCATTGGTATAAGTGTCAACGATAAAATCATATGCGGTCTGACCTAGCCCCATGACATTTGTAAATATCAATTCTTTCTCCGCTTTAGCGGAACCGTCCCCTATCGTTATGTCACTAGATAAGTCAATCACGAAAGGATATCCCGTTTTTCGTGTCATACCGTTATAAGGAACCAACTCAAACGCCGGGGACGAATCGATCGTAGTCATTCCCAACTCGCCTTCATTCTCTACTAGTATACACACATATATCCCTGTATGTACTTGATCTTTCCCGTAAAAATTGAAAGAGATAACACTATCTTTAACGATATAGTCGCTTATCTCAATTTTATCGAAACCGGTTCGCAAGAATAATTTAAGCTTCTTGCTCTCTAAATCCTCTGGCTTACCTATTCTAGTTATATTCCAGTTTACGATGAGGTCATTACCAATTCTTATTTTATCCATGTTATTTTAATTAAATTTCGTGTTTGAGACAATTTTATTTCGGCCTATACATATTGCCACATCAATTATAAACCTTTCTCTGCGGCCTTATTTCTGGCCTTAGCAACCTCTTTTAGATAATCAAAGGAGTTGTAGAATGTCTGAACCGATATTTCCGATACTTTGATATTTAGTTCTTTCGAAAGCAATAGACACATCTTATCGAAATCCTTGTCATATCTTACTTCTACGCTTTTCGGGCCGTAAAAGCATTTAGGGCGATTGTATAGAGCTATCTCTAAATCTAGTTTCTCTATTTGCTTTTCCCGGTTCTTGCCATCCTTAATTTCCTCTAACTGCAAAAGTGTACGCTTCCGAAGAAGATCGTACACCTCATAAATTCCGCTGTCCTCAAATTTCCTTGGAAAGAATGTATTTAGTTCCTTCTCGATTTTTTTTTTGACCGACTGCAATAGCCGATCAAACCATGATTTAGGGACATTGTTTAATTTATCCATCGTTCGCCTCAACCCTTCATCTGAAAGATCGTTACATATGACATGATCGATCGAATGAACTAAGCACATAAAAGCTAAATGAGCCGGGTTAATAGTCTCTGCGACCAGATAAAGATTTTGCCGAAGGTTATTAAGTTCTTGTACCGCCAAATCGGGATCATGGCCTATAAACTTGATAGCCCGGTCAATATGGACGTTAATATCGTTAAGATCGGAACCTATACCCGAATCTATAAGCATATATTTATTGTACTTGTGGAACCGGATAATTGGAAGTTCATCTATACTATCGTATAGAATGACTATGTGATTATTTATTACCTCTCTTTTCATAAGAATTTGCGTGATATTGGTGTACTGAACAAAGGTATTAAAAATGTCCAATAATCTTGCGTAACGATAACTACCAACATCGAAACGAAAAGATTAATCCAGAATGAGAGACAGAAATCACAATTGAACAAATCACTAAATAGCCGTATAGGGCTATACATTACTATGTATCCACGGAATCCTATTTTATCCAAGAATAAAAAAATAAAACAGGATATCATGGCGATCATAAAAACTAGACCTACAATATTCAACATATCAATATCATTTACAAGGTTCATTATATGTAATCTCCCCAGTTATTTTAAAGCCGTTCCAAGGCCACATTAAGTATTGTGTATCGATCTCATCGCACGAGAACCCGGAGAAGACATTGCTATACTTCTCATATATTTTCTCTACGGTCACGTTAGGGCATAGCTTCAAGCATCCCAAAACATAATCCTTGCATAGATCGATATCCATCATTTCTCTAGTACCTTCTTTGTACCAAACAATAAGAGAGTACCCTACTTTGTATTTATTCGTTTCGAACGATACATAGTTGATACTCTCTATTGGATCATCTAACATGATGAAAGCGTAGCCATGACCACGGCTATCTAATGGTAACATATCCTCATATTCCCCATTCCCTATGTAGTAACCGGGATATCGGTATTTTTTACCGTTTCGTATCCGCTCATTGGCCCTTGCACGACCATAGACATAATCGATAAATGGGACACCACACAAAGCGTCCAAAATAGAGTCTATTTTATTGCCTAGAGCAGACTCAAAGTAGTTGTTAATTTTTTTTGCCATTCAATTTGTCTTTTAATTCGTTCAACACTTTAGGGTAAAGATAATGGTAAATTATATCGTTTAGGTTCTCATCCGTCAAACCTATAATTTCATCCCCGTACCCTAACATCAATTTTTCAGCTTTCCAATCTCCCGCTTTGATCTCAAATCCATCTGCCGTAAAATCGATAAAAAATGAGGCCTCAAAGTCTCCCGTATCACGTAACGTAACTCTGTTTGTCGGCTGGCCTTTCTCTTTCTTGATCGCTATAGTCATAGGGCTATAAGGCGCATAACTAGCAATAGATACGTTATCCCTAGTTATTCCTTCTTCGTATAATTGCGCTTCCGTGTTATAATCCAAGATTATTTCTTGGTTTTCCTCGATACCTTCTCTAAGTATATCCGGTATACTTTTCTCGAAGCCCTTCAACTTACGTATTAGATTTGTGATCACTCTCATACCGTTTGCATTCTTATGCCGTTATTCCTGCAAGGCATACATATTTTATTGAGACCGCTAAAATCAGTCTTGATAGCTTGGTAGGCTTTCTCTAGCTCCCACTTTAGGCCAGATCGCCTAGGACTTTGAGTATCGCCGTCTATTTCATAGAGCAATTCGTTTCGTTGAAAATTCTGATTCATCCGATTAATCCTAAAGTTGGGATTATAAGCGAACTCACGAAGCATATCGCAAGCGAATTGCAAACCCAGCACATTTACGAATGCCTCAATATTTTCCTCAATAAATCTCGTATGATCACAATAAATAGAAAATTTGATATTTAGGCCATAATTGGTTAGAGGCGTATAGATGTTATCCGCAATATCCCACATTGGGACTATTCCCGCCTCATTTGGTTCGCCGGGTTTTATCCTCATTGGATAGAACTCAACATAGGGCGATAGCATTTGATAGGTTGCGTAGTCATAGCTTCCACAACTCATACATGGCTTCTTGGAGAAATCACGGTTCTTTGACACGGCTCTAGCTGTGCCTAAAGCCTTTTCTTCGTATACGAGATAGTAGGAACCTCCGCACTTGTTTTCGTCTTGATAGGGCAATAAGATAGGTTCTGTTAGCTTTATCCAGTTCATACCACCTTTTACGGACGCATGCACCGTTATCGTTTGCAAGGGTTCCGGAATATCGGAATGATAAAGGGAGATCGGTATATCCAGTTCCAAACCTGTATTGTCCCGATCCATTATTTGCAATCCTATTTCCTCAATGGCCAAAATAACCCCTTCTACCCTTACCGGGGTAATCTCAAATCCTACATGGCTGTTAGTCGTAGCCACTGTATCATATATCCGGGCGGTTCCGTCAAATATCGGTCTGCGATCGATTATGCTCTTTGCCATTTTATCGCCCATCTTTTCGAGAAAGAAATCCCGAATTACCTTTGAGGCTGTAGCCTTCTTCTTTTTCTGTAACCACATAGCTTGTAATGTCTCCGTGTTACACTTTTGAGGCATTATCGATACGATATTATCAGCCGTGATCATAGGATGAAACGAATTTGCGCTGATCTTACCTGTAATATCTTCTATATCATCTACCGCTATTCTATTAGCCAGCAGATCGGATGTTTTGTTTATATCATACATATCATATAAAATTAAAAAAGGGAAGGAAAGCTATTGCCGTCCTTCCCTTGGAGGTAAAAATAGAATATGGAAACTTACGCACCCGCTGTGACAGCCTTAGTTGGAATAGGCTTATCTTCTGGGTTTGAAACAACGACTTTCTTGTAGTCCTCTACTGTCTCCTTTGCGATCTGGAATTTCAGATAAGGAGAAGGGCGGGTATCAGCGTCACTATTATAAGCCGTGATATAAGCTACATCAACGGCGAATCCGAAATGCTCTTTCAAATTTCGTTTCATGTCTTTTGTAGCGTCCCCGCCAATAGCGTTATAATCCCCTACTGATTGGTAGTAGTACGTACCAACCGGAATGTCAAGAACTGGCAATGTCGTGATATCCCACTCGTAGGAAAGATTAGTCTTCGTACGGGCTAAACACTCACGCTCGAAACGTGCCAACATACCCAATTGAGAACCGCTAATTGCGTAACCGCTGGCGAACTGATCAGCCTCATTCGTTAACCGGTTCGTAAAGCCGAATGACTTACCGGAAAATTCAAGGCGTTTGTTTACGGCGTTATACTCTCCTTTTTGGTTCAACTTGTTCAGCAACGATTGGATACCAGTATTACCAACGATGTGTACCGGGCCATAGTAATCATTAGCGGAGAAGATCGGCTCCAAGTCTGAGAGAATGTTTTCACGATCTTTCCAGTTTACGTTGATAACGTTACCAGTCTTATCGTAGATCAACGGATCGTTGATAACTTTAGATTTAACAGTTGCCAACTGCGCTAAAGCGTCAGTATCCATCTTTTCGCCCAGCTTGTAGATGTACTTCATCATCTTCGTATTGAAATCACGCTGTGCGCCGATCTCATTATTTTGGTACATCACAGGAACCATCGTGAAACCCCAAGCGTAAGTAACAAAATTGATCGTTACCATCTTTGATGTGTTTTCTGAATCGGCGATCTCTAAAGTTCTTTCAGAGCCAATAGTAATCGCACCATCATAATCGATTACCGGAACCTCGAAGACACGGCCATTGCTCTGGTTGACCTTATCTTTCATTTCTTGTGTGACAATTGAGTCCGGATCATTAGACATTGCCTTGAATGCGTCCAAAGCCCCGTATCTTGATGCCCGGTATTCGTTTTTGTCAATGTTTGTAGACGAACGCAAATTTTGCATTCTTGTGAGAACTAAACTCATGCTGTTTTAATTTTAAAGTGTTAATTAAAAAGCGTTACCCTTGCGCCGTGATTTATTGTATAGGCAGATTTGAAACCTCTAACTCCGATCTGATCTCTCCTAGTTTAGCGGAGAAATCTTCGCTATCTCGTGTGAACCCGGATGCCATTAAATGGTTTGCGATGATCTCATCCGCTTCAACCTGTGTTTTTGCGCCGGAGATATCTACTGTACCACCTTTGCCGCCTTTGCCGCCTTTACTTCCGTTCCCTCTTTGTTCTCTACCATTATCAATGATATCCTTCAAATTGGTAAGCAACATTTCTTTTGCGGAATAAGGCTGCAATTGATTTGCCGGGTTTTTAAGGATGTTTCCGTCTTTATCCCTAAAGATAAGACTTTGTTTCCCGTTCTCATCCACAAATTCCGGTTTATTTTCCGCTAAGATACTGTTTTTTGCGTTACTGATCATAACGTTGATCACGTTTTCCGGATATTCAGACTTGAATTTCACTCCATTTAGAGCCTTAACGAACTCTGTATCAACTATAGACATATTGTATTTGCCTTGCAGATCATTGTATTTGTTTTGCAAATCATCTACTTGTGTCTTATAGGTATTCTCTACATCCTTTAGTTGTTGCTGAGCATCCTTCAATTGCTGTTTGATTACCTCGTTACCTTCTCCGGCCTCGATCTTAGCTTTTAGGGTATCTATGGTAGATTTTAGCTCTGTCTTTTGAGCCTCGAACCCTTCTGATTGGGCCTTGTAATCCCCAAGAACTCTTTTCATGTAGTCGTAAGCCTTTTCCCCATCATTTTTCTTAACTCCTGTAAGAGTCAAAATATCTTGCTCATAGGCCCCGTGGATTTCCCCAGTCTTTTTACCGATAACAGCGTTTTCGTCATTCTCCGATAATTTCTCGATAGCGGCGATTTGCTCATCTGTCAATGTTGCTAATATGGCATTAGCCTTTATTATTTCTTTTTTTAACATGGCTCAATCTTTACGGTTCGTGAATGACATAGATTTCTTTTCCGGGCAAAGTAGCTCTTTGGAAAATCATGAACTCATTTTTACCCATGATCTGAACTACTCCGTTCTCCTTCGGTTTTCCAGTAACAGGATCGAAAGTTATTTTAGGCATGATCAACACATGCACCATGTTTTCCGTCCCCTCCTTTACTTTATAGTTAGAAGCGATCTTTTTAATCAATGCCTCCCTTGGAGATAACTGAGAATTAGATTTCTCATTATTCTCCGCTTCCAGATTCATTTCCGTTGATGTTTCTACGGGTTCCTCCTTCGTTTCATTCACTAACCCCTGTTTGGGCTGTTTTAGAACTTCCTCTTGCAATTTGTCCAATGTTTCTTTTGGCATAATCTTTTAATTTTTCAGTTATTATTTCAATTTTTCGTCCGAAATCTAAATTAGCTCCGAACTCAATGATATTTATGTTATTGCGCTCAAAGGTATCGATATAGTTCGAGAAATTCAACTTTAACTCTAATAAAACTGGATCAATTAAATCCTTATTCGCAATCTGCATGAGTTCGTTAAACGTCTTGTGCCTATATGGTTCCAGCTGTTTTAATATCAGCATCCTTTGCAATTGAACCGGATTATTCCGGTTTTCCGTAGATATGATAAGATCAGATATCATATCTAAGCGTGATTCACTCGCACCACTTTGCTTCGCTTTATCATAAATGTTCTGCAAGTCCTCTACCGAATATAGATAAAACTCGGTTCCCCAGTTGATGTTTGAGTTTAGGAAATATTTTCCGTATCGAAGCCTACACACGGTATCATCCACGAACTTTTGAGCCTTCTCAAAGTTTCTTTTTAACGACAGAAGAACCGTTGTGCGGCTTTCGTAATTGGATTCAACCTGCAATTCATTGATAGCTTTCGTTTTTTGCAGTTCTCCATCTTCTCCAACTATGGCCCTAAAAATCGAGTCCTCTATACGCCTTACTTCTTCTACGTTATAATCTAACGATTCCCGGTCTATTCCCGTTATCTCGATAGGCTTTCTCAAATCCTTGGTATCATTCGTTGGAACTGGGATTTCGATATAGCTACCGGGGCCTCTGATCTTCTTTGTGCCACAAATAGGGCATTCTTTGATGGCTCCTTCATTCGTGATCACATATGATCCTTGCGCATTCCTTAGATAGCTACCATCGCAATATTCCCCGGTCTGATTGTTTCTGTACGAGCAATCTTGTTGATAGCCGGAATAGATAGGATAAGGGGCGTACATGTCTAATTGCCGCTTAGAGACTTTATAGAACAAAAGCCAATCAAGATTATCCAGCTGATCGGCGATAGGACTATCTTTTATATCCGGTTCCCGGCTATTTAGAGGTGTGCTCCAAAAGAACATTGCGGGGCAATATCCTAGATCATGCTTAGATTCATTCAGCGTCTCAGTAATTTCTTTCCGATCATTTACCCTTACTAATCGGTAATACTCATCATCCAAGATCGCCAAAACATCTTTTTCCACATAATAGATAAGCAATGTCATTTCCCCATTATCTATTTTGTAATCATAGACATGGGATATATCTAGCCAATAGAAATACGGTTCCGGCAATGTCCCTTTTTGCTCACGAGGTAAATCTACGACTAAAACCGAATTTATGGATGTCTTCAAGGCGTTCCATCCTTTTTCATGCCATACTTCTGGCTCATGTAATACATCCTGCCTATAATATTCCCAATCATCCGCATATTTTGAGTCTAGGAAGTTATAAATAACGGCCGCATTGCGACCGTTAAACACTCTTTCTAGCTCTTTATATATTCTCGACACTAGCTCTACCGTCTGAATAGGAAATCTGAATAATTGAAGGAAGAAATTGTACTTATCTAATGGGAGACGCTGCTTAACATCATTAAGAAAATCGGTCAAGGGTAGCCCGGCATCGAAAGTGCTCAAATACTTTTCAGTATGGAACTTCAATCGATTCTGGTATTTTATCGCCTTGCCTATTTCCCTGTTATGCTTCGGCTCCTTTAGAATTACTTGTACGTCGTTCAATTCCATTATAGTATTCAAATTGATAGGGTGAATCTTCTGGTAAACTCCAACCGCTGCTAGGCATTCTAAGAATCCTTTCAGCATGATCAATCGTGAATTGCTGGGTATCACCCATATCATTCACTAGATCAACCATCGTAACTTTTGGCTTATTTAACTTCATATCAAATTTCGCTAGAAGAATCTGAATCCGGGTTAACCAAATCCGTTAATGGGTTAAAATCCTTTGGTTTGACAAAAACAAGCTTATCGCTCCAATTCGGCTTGAATTTCCATGAGATATTATTTGATCCGGTTCCATCATATCCCCCAAATGAGTAGTCTCCTACAAACATGGAGAAGATAGGAATAGGTTCGTATTTCGTGGGATTTGATGGGTTATCAGCCAAACAGCCGATCATACCGTTGATATCGAAGATATAAACGCCTATCTCTTCGCACATCATCTTTTTCAACTGGGCGATCACGGATTGAGGCTGTCTACGGATCACGGCTGCAAATTCCGTAGGAGAAGAACCTAAAGAGATAGGGATACCCCCTACAACCTCGTTACCGTCTCCGAACGTTCTTTCTTCTCCGGGTGTCGTTTCCGGCGCATTAAGATTAGGACTGCAAGTAACCTTTGTTCCATCCGCTGCTGAAAGTAAGGGAGTCCAAGACGCTTTTTTGGTAATATCTGCCACTTGATTTTTAACTCCGGGCGTTTTAAACACTCGCTGGAATGCTACTTTCTGGATTTGATCCATATCTACCGGGCATGAGGCCGGGTTAATAGTCGGGATTGATGCTCCCGCCGGGCAATCACATACAATGCTCATTTGATTCTAATTTAACGTTAAACATCTAATCTATCACGTCCCTTAGTGACACACAAATATAGTAATTATTTGGTATAAAAGACAATGGAGAAGCATTTCTACTTCTCCACGTCAACAATAAACTGTAATATACATATGAACTTGTCTCACGACAAAACTAAATTATAAGAATGTTATGAATGATATCACAAAAGTAATAACATAATAGATATTCAGAAACAAAAAGGGGAAACTTGTTCCCCTTTTCTAAGCCTTGATACTCTCGTAGGAAAGCCCATTTCATTCGTGAAGTACGTATCTAAAAAAATATCCTAATACAAAATACTCGAAAAAACCAACTTACGTAAACGACTTACTTAACCCAACGCCGCAAATGTACTAGTTCTTTCTTTTAATTCCAAGTGAAAGTTCATCTAATATTATTTCCTTCTCTACTATTCCGGTTAAAACATCCTCTAAATCATCATGGGCGTTCGCATTGAATTTCTTCAAGAACTTTTTCAAATGATTGTATTCAAATGGGAAAAGTTCTTGCCAGCCCGCCGGAAATATAACGTGGTAGTTGACCAAACCGGCATTCGTGATGATCCTGCTTTCCTTGTTTTGGGACTGGCGAAAACAATGAAGATGAGCGTTAGTCTTTTTACGGATAAGGAAAGCAAAGCCACTACCACCGTTATTACTCTCGATCCAAGCGTAAGTAGCTTTTCGTTGCTCGATCATCCTTGGAACCGTGATCGATGTAACCCTAATGTTTTCCTGCGAAGTGTACATATCTACTATAAGGATATATTTAATGGGCCTACCTTTTTCATCAACCTCGGTTAACGATTCATATACATCGTAAACAACTGTACACAAATAGTCTTCTCCTTCATCTGCCACGTCCGTATATGATCCCCTGCGAATAAAACGGCCATATTGCGACTTCTTAGTATATGTACGAAATGAGGTATATAGATAACCTTCTGCCGATCCGGGATGCCCTTGGTATAAACAATCGAATTGTTGCTTGTTCAATTTTCGTTTCAGTAGAAGTGTTTTTAGATTATGCCTTTCCGGGAACAATACTTCAAATTCTTTCCTTGGATCGATTTCAGTAGGCTCATCCGTTTTTATCGCCTCGAAATTGATCCGAACCCATGCCCCGAACGGGATATTTTCAAGGTCAGACCATTTCTTAACATCTATCACTTGCTCTATTTCTTCCAGCTTTCCGATCAAGTCCTCATTATGCCATCGAGTGAAAACGATGAGTTCTTGACTTTCGTTATGAAGGCGGGATCGGACTACTGAGGTATACCAGTTCCATGCCTTTTCACGGATTATCGGGCTATTGGCCTCGGCGTGATCTTTGTAAACATCATCAAGTATCGATATGTCTACGGATTTAGAGGTTAAAGATGTGGATCGGCCAACGGCCCTTAACGATCCTTTGCGGCCTACGCACTCGATCACACGTGAGCTTCTTTTCCAACTTCCTTTTTTTTTGATTATCTCATTACGGGATAATACAGTAGTTGGGAATAGTTCTTGGTATTCTCTCTTATCCATGATCCGCTGCACGTCCGTACAGAAATCTTTTGCCGTATCGATATTATAGCATCCGATCACAATCTTTAAGTCCGGGTTCATGCCTAAAAGCATCGCCGGGGTTTTGCGGGTTGATCCTTCGCTTTTCCCATGCTGGGGAGGTACGGAGATCATGAGTTTTTTTATCTTGCCATGAATAAACATGTCAAGTATCTTGTAATACGTGTAATGGAAATCCGTCAATACTAATGATGGATCAATATAAGAGGCGAATGAGACCAGATCGTTTTTTGCCGCCTCTTTTACTATATCATCCGCATGAGACTTTACGAAGTCTTCTAATTCAGCATCTATTATTTCTTCCATTTTGGAGTTTTTGAAAGTAGTTAAACGTATATTTAGGTGTTTTGCCGGGAATTTTGCTATTACGTATAGTCAAAAACGAAAATGTACTAATCATTTTTTACTATTTTTCTGGCTAACTCGATCAACATGTCTTTAGGGATATCTTTGATCTTGTATCTTGATTCCTTATTCTCGACCTCTATGTTGATGCTTGGTTCATCCTTGGATGCTTCTACGCTTTCTTCTTTCTTATTTTGGGGTTCATTCCATAGCTGGATATTAACAGGATCATCATACCCGAACAATTGCGCCCTGCGCTTCTGCACATCCAATATAACACGCATATATATAGCGTCTCCGGCCCCGCTTTCCTTTATCAATTTTAAAGGCGGCAACGGTTCTCCCTCCTTTTTGCTTTTTTGGATTATACAGTTCTTGATCTTCTCTATTTCATTCTTATAATACTGAATGGTAGTGGTTTTACCTTCTTTCGTACGTTCCCAAGCGTCCCATAATTCACGTTCCATCTTATCCAACTTCGCAACCTCTAGCTGCATATAGGGCTTTATCCCTTCAAGGTTCTCCTTTTGCCAACGATCCAATAGTTTCAACATGTCTTTTCTAACGAGTTGTGGGGACACCTCTCTATCTTGACCTATCTGTTTGTTATGATCATTCAATAGCTTGGAAATACTGGCAAATGTGTATCCTGTTAGATAGTAATCCTTGCAAAAGGACATATCCATTTCTATTTGCTCTGGCGTTCTGCCATTCTTCAAATTCCTAGCCGCCTTTTTTTGACTTACTTCTTTCTTTTTACGGCCTTTATAATCAGTTAAATTCCTCATAATTATTTAATTCTATGTTGTTTATAAATAAAAAATGAGGCTAGAAAGACATCCAACCTCATTTGATCCTATTACCCCTGTAAGATAATCGGTGTTTGCCTTTTCTTGTAGGCAAAAGTAATAAATAAACTCTAAACTTCACGAAATCAGAATTATATTTTACTTACTCCCTTCTTACAATGGTTTGGCCTATCCTCTATAGGGAAATATCTGCCACTTGCTTAAAGTCTATTTGTTTTAACGATTACCATTCCATCAATATCGTTAGATATTTCTTTGATCTGGCTAGATATGTCTTTTTTGATGAGGCCGTAAATCTTATCAATACATTCTTGTGTAATATTCAATTTTCGCATTCCAGTAGAATTACCCTTTTTATCTTCCTTAAAGTTTAAGGATATCGAGAAAGGTTTATAGCCCTTAGCTTCCTCATTATCGATAAATTCTTGATCGTTCTTAATCCCATCAAGCTTATCCATCATGTCATAAATCTGGTTCAAGTCTTTACGTGTCATTTCGCTTAGTTTTTACATAAATATTTCAACATTTCCAAATCCTTCACTTTAGGGCTATCACTCCCTTTTGTAGCATCGATGATAGTCATATCATCAATATGGGCTGTCCAAGACTTACCTGTTACCGGAGAAGTATAGGTAACTTTATATCTACCATAACTAACTTTCTCGAAAGAGAAATCATAAATACTAATCTTTTTCATATCATTTTTGTTTCTTGATTACACCACAAAGATACTAACTTTTTCTTATACTCCAAATAAAAAAGCGTTTTTTTTCTTATATTTTTTTGCGGGTACAATATAAAAATAGGGTACACTACTTTCACAAGCGATGTACCCAAGCGTAATCAAGTATTAACTAAAAAATTAGTGAAAAAGAAAAATTATAGTTCCTTGTATATCTTACCGGTGCACTCATTCTCTAATGGACAATGATCTGGATCATCCGTATAGTAATCTTTCAGCACACACTTCAAGCAGCCTTCTTCGCTATAGGGATTATAGTTCATGCAAAATACGGTTTTACCTTGGAACTCGCAACTTTGGGTTATATCTAACTCTTTCAATCGATCAAAATCTTTACTTTCTAAACGTATCATGATATTTTCTATTAATTATTTACCTACTTTCATATTCGTTCTTGGGAATTTCCCTTCTTTTATAAGCCATTCGATAGCCTCTATAAATGCTTCAAACGGATCATCATATCTATGTGATGTATATTTTACCCCATATTCGATACTGTATTGATGAACCTCAACCTTATTATAAGCATTATACTTTTCAGTATTTAATCTTGTTATGATACGAAGCCATCCTATACCTTCAACAAATGGAGGCATCATGTATATAAGCTTGGATAGAGACCAAGCAGGATAATGATCGACCATATCTAATAGCCCCGGCTTATTAATCCAAGGTTCAATTATCTGATCTTGGACATTATCGCTTGACCAATCTTCTGTTTCCGTTATGCGTTGAAGATATAAGTCTGCCGTCTCTGGACTAACCCCGGCCTCTAATAGTCGTTGAGATTGTTGTTTCGTTGTACAAAGTCTATTCATGATCTTGTATTTTTTATTTTATCATATCCCTCTCTAAATTTCTTGTACAATACCGCTTGCTTTTTAGTGAAGGGCATGAATGAGTGATTGAGCCAACGACAGATGTAGTAAGGCTTATCTTCCTCGCAATCGATATTCTCAGATGTTATCATCCAATCTATTTTAATCCCCCCCTTTTCCCTAGCTAAGATGAAAGCGTCTATAAGTTTAGGGTATTTCATAAGGCCTATATAGTTTGACTTGAAGTCAGCTTTAGGGCATACAATGCAGCCAACACGATTTGAGGTTTTATATTCGGGGTTGACTGGTAAATTATATCTCTTAATATAATCCCAAATATCTTCATCCGCCCAGTCAACAATAGGTTTTAGTTGTATTAGCCCCGATGATCCTATAGACTTGCACCGATCCTCGAAGTAATCGTTGAAAAGTGCCTTGTTTCGTTTCATTATTGTTTTGTTTCTAGCTTCAAACACTGTCCTAGCCTTACGTTTTGAGCTTTCAGCCTTCCGTACACCTACAATACTACAACTATCTACTGATTTCGGATTATGCTTGTAATCCTCGCAACAGTAAGCGGTTTGTACGGTAGGTAAAAGGCCTTTATGATTTACTCTGATATTGCGAATGAATCCTTCTTTCACAACTCTCCGAAATATGACATTCGGGTAATTATCACGAATGAACCTAATAGTTATGTTACTTTCAAAACAATGATTGAAATGAGGCTTGAAATTTATACCAGATCGTTTACACAAATCATAACATACTTGGCTATCCTTACCACCAGAGAAGCCTAGACTTACCTCTAAACCCATAGCTTTAGCTATTTTAGCGAACTTTTGAATACGTTCTATAGCTTGTTGCTCTATTTCTTCGTTGAATAAGTTCATATACTATCATTTTTTAGTTACCTGCTTTTTAAACATTGATTACACCGCAAATATACTAACTTTTCCTTATATTCCAAACAAAAGGAAATTTTTTCTTATATTTTTATTTGATAGGTTTAAATGAACTACTCATAGGATAGTCTAAGATGAAATCCTTATCATATACCAGTGAAAAAATTCCTAGTTGCCCCTTTACCGGGAACTCGATAACCGGGATCGGATTCTTTAGAAACCAAGCGTAATGACCGCTTTTCAATGCTTTAATCAAGTCCTCTCGTTTTAGGCATGTTGATGATAGTTCTTCTTCGCTGCATTCCTTCAATAACTTGCAATCATATAGCTCTACTCTACATATAGATACGCCTATCCGATATTCATCTTTGTACTCATACCCATCAAACACTTTTTTGGATGATACGATCAATATATCACCTCTATATTTTGTTGCACGGCTCCTAACCTCGATCTTTTTAATCCCTTTGCTGATCATATCCGCAAAAGGCTGATTTACGGACAAAGCACTGAATTTATCGTGCAAATCTGCGTTATATTCGTTTGTTCTGTACTGCATAATCTTTTGTTATATTTTAAACCTTAAAAATCAATATATATTATCAGTGAATACCTTTACCCCGTTTCTTATCCCTTTCCAGTTTTCGCCTTTCACGCCTAGTCAAAGGTGGTATATATCGCTCAATGATATCCGGCCTTTTGATTTTTTTATCTTCATTGCCATTTTTAGGGATATCCCTATCTAATATTAAGCCTCCATTGAGCACATGATCAATCTGATTTTCGCTCATATTATAAAGTTCATTCAATGTAGGCCTTCTCCATTCGTAAACCGGAATGTAATCGGGAACGAAATAAAATGTTTTAAAGTGCGACATCATACCTCCACATTGACACCCTATCATAAATGGCGTGACTCCTTTATCGGCATAAGTAGTGACCATTTCTTTGCCACATGATTCACATTTATACAGATCATACGTCCAACGTCCATCGTAGATATCACTTTTTTCTATGGTTGATACTAATTTCTCGTATCTTCTTATAATCTCATTATTATCCATATCAATCAACCATAAATCCGATTTGAACTAAACAACGCATAGACTTTATAATCTTTACTGGTTCCCCGTTTTCGACAATAGCCTTATAAGAGTTATCCAACTTTGTTACTATCAACTTCTCTGCTGCCAATAAAGAAATAGTTTGATCCTTAGTGTAGGCCACACATTTGAGTTGTGTCCCTTCCTTATCCTTGTACTTAAATAAAACACCTTGATTCATGATTCTCTTATTTTAGGGTTTTCCAATAGATATCTGTTTTTATTATCAGACCATCCGGCGGCATCATTCAGTCTTATCCGATCATCATCGTACACAAAACAATACCAACCTGTAGTACCTATTCCCGTTCTTTCCTGCAACCTCATTAATTTATTCTCTATATATCTGGATAGATGCTTATAAGAGGACGTTTGAGGCAAGGAAATTATTCTCACATTCTTATCAACCAGTTCGTCCGATTTATTTTCGGACTTTTTGATTATTTTGGGCCTTTTCTCGTTTCCCGGGGCTTTATTACCCCGGAATACAATAGGCTCTGGATAAAAATCACGCTTCATTGATCGCTTTATAATAGCGTCATAATCCCTTCTCTTTTTTTGCTCACTCATCATTTAACGACTTTACAAATTTCCTTATCGATGATTTCATTAACGTTGCGCTCATTATATTGCCTATGCCGTAGACTTTATATTGCAAAAAATCACCTTGCCAAACGGCCTTACAGTCTGGATCGGTATCAAATACGATCATTGTACCTTTCTTGAATTTATTGTCTACCATAAACGATAGTTGCCTCAAAGCATCCTCTTTGGAACCTAGACCTATTTCCACGTATGGATCATACCGGTTCCCGTTCTTAACGAGCATAACATAGGATTCATCCCCGTTTAAATCCAGCTTCACTAGTTTGTCCTGACCAAAATTAGCGGTCGCTATCGTTGTATTATTTATGACTGTTTGCCCTATACAGCCCATAACTATTAATAACAGGCTAAAAATTATGGTTATCTTTCTCATTGCTAATCATTTTTAGGTAATAATTTATAAATAGTCAATCCTTCATAGTCTACGGGTTCTAGTAAGCATCTTACAGGCTTATTATCTGACTTATAAACGCTATCAGCTTCCAATACATCTTTTATCAGATTTGAAGCCTTGATATATAAACATCCATTATTTCCAGTTAATATCCTATATGATTCTTCGGCTAGTACCGGAACGGGGCATATCGCTAGATATTTACCATCAAAATACACATTGATCCCATATGTATCGTATATATCTAATGACATTACCGTATTTTCGAATAAATTTATTCTCCCTAGCAACGGAGATATAGATACTTCCATCTTTCTTTCACTCACTTTAGCTGACATCAATTTAAAACATCCCATATTCTTCTTTTAATTTTTTGATAGTTTTTTTATTTCTTGGATATATAAGCATCTTTGAACGGGTTCCGTTCTCCCATTCGGCATGGCATGCTGGACATAGAAGATTTATGTTTCTTGGATCATGTGCCATATCTGGGTAAGCCCCACGACTTAGAATATGACTGCAATAGATAGCGGCAAACTCATCCCCTAATGGCTTTAGGCATTCCTCGCAATAATGCGACTTGTGATCCCAAACGAAACGGAAAAATCTATTATTGGCTGCTTGAATATCTTTTTCGCCGATCATGTAATTTGAGAACATTTTATTTTGCAGTTCTACCCTTAAATTATGATCTAGCTCTAACTCGTTATAATGGAATAGGGGTTCTATTCCCCTATTCCTTACGATAAGATATTCCTCTAACGTTTCAATCTGGATCGTTTCCATCTTCTTCGTCAGAGAAAGGAATATCATCTGGATCGATCTTCTCGTTAATGTCTTCGCTATCATCATCCCCGTTTGCGGAGAATAGTTCTAGCTGTGCGCTTTTACCTTCCCAAATGTAAGCGTGAACCTCATCATGCAAGGCATCAACGATAGCCTCGATATCTTCCTCGAATCCGTAGGTCGTAACATCGAATCTGATCCGGTGCGAGTTAATAGCCATTGTTTGTTTCGTATCCGCCTTAAATAGAGAAGTAATGATTACACCTCTAGTTTTATCTTTACCGGACAAAGCAAAGCCAGAAATAGTTAAACGGTCTGCCACTTCTTTATAAGCGGATTCTGCCAGTTCATTTTGCTTCTTAGTGGCTTTAAAATCTGGTGTTTCCATTAGCGACCGGAAAAATGAAAGATGCAATACACGAAGCATCATAGGCTTTAAGGATTCTACCTTAGATAACAAGTCTGGGTGACAAATCCTAGGAGATACGAAATGATAATTTTCGTAGTAGTTCTCGCTTCCGCACGTTACTCGGACTGTGTAAACGATATCCAATCCCCCATCTTTTACTAGCTTGATCTTATTCAAGCTAAATTGTTCTTTTGTTGGTGCAACCATTTTGATAAATTTATTTAGTTATAAAATAAGCGCATTTCCGTCCATGCTGATTACAAGCGCAAACACGCATTTCTTTCGATTTACAATAACATCCATTCCCGATAAACTGGGATGAGTTTTTACAATCCCTGCAAAATATGATTTTATCTTTATCATGTTTTACTGGTTCCTTTTTAGCTACTCTAGGCATATTATGCCCTGTTTAACTAACTCATCAAAACAACGCTCCAATGCCCTTACATCATTGATTGAAGCGTGGGCCTCAAAGTTATCGTTAAATAACTTTTGATACAATTCCGTCAATGTAGGCCATTTTAGGCCCTTGCCATTCGGGAATTTGGCTCCGACAAATTTAATGGTTTTATTCATCGTGCAAATCCTTTTCTCTTTATCTAAGGCCGGGACTACAAGTTTGTCGTAATAATAAGGCATTCGCAGTCGTAAGGAATTAGCCTTTACGATAGATGTGTCAAAATAGATATTATGAGCTACGATCTTATCCGCATTTATAGCGTCATTTATGAAGCTATCTATTGCGAAAGCTAAAGGAACGCCTTTATCCAAGGCCATTTCCGTACTTATACCATGAATTTCGGCACATTCCTTCGGTATCTCATATCCTTCTGGCTTAACAATTAAATCGGTCTCAACCCCTTTGAACTTCCATGATATCGAAACGATATGTGGAAAAACTTCAAAGTCCTTGTCATACTTCTGATCTTTCGAAAAAGTTCCTGTAGTCTCTGTATCAAAAAATAAAACTTCCATATTCTAAATATTTGCTTTGTTAAATTCTTCGGCCATTTTAATTTGTTGCTCTATATATTGAGGATTCCGACTTATAAATAGTTCGGATATCCCTAATATGGTCATACGAATATTTTCATTCTCTTTAATCATATTGTAAAGATAACTAGCGTATGACATTTCATTACCCGCAAAAAAAGTTTTAGATAGCACTTCCTCCCCTAAATCATCCCCGGCAATTAGCAAGACAAAATCATTGCTATTTGGAGTCATATTAGGTTTATAAGATTCTATAAAATCTTTAAATAAAATAGATTTTATCTTTGATGCTGTTTCCATTCTTTCCTTTTTAGTCTTCATTTGGATCACAAATATATACATGCAGATTTTCGGCTGCATATTGTTTTATAAAATCGATATGTGAGATAAAATCTTTCATCGTTAAATCCTCTACCTTTATGATCTCATCGATAGAGCTATTATTGAAAACGTTGAAAGACACGGAGTGAGTCCAAGGAGATAAGAGTTCTAGCCTTTCTATAGTCTCCTTAGATGTTAGGATATCCCCTAGCTCGGCGAATCCCTTTTGAACCGAAGGGATAACGCCGTTATAATAGTAGTGCTGCAATAGTTTACTATCATTAGGGGAATAGACATTAAAAGTAGCTATGATCCCTTTACCCTTGTGTTGGCCTAGGAAATTAGTTAACACTTTCATTGGTATTAATAAATTCCCCTTAGAATCGATCTTACCTTTTAGAGTCAACTCGTTATTCTTCATTGTATTCCTCTATTCGTAAATCATTTTGATCTCGTACTACAGTCTCTATGAATCCTTGGAAACCGAATTTTTTGGCTAGGGAAACGATGTTTTTCAATTTTGCCGCCCCTAAAGATTCCCCACGTGCCACCCGGAATACTCTTACTTTGCTATTTTTAGCCATGACAAGCTTAATGGCCACTTCCATAATTTGCGAATCGGACACTTTTTCTTTCTGGAAAGGGACTCCGTTTAGAATCAGACCATCATTATCGAATGATAGTCCCTTAATTGGAAGCTTAGAGGACTTTATTAGACTTTCTTTCTTAGCTAGACATGAATCTATTTCTTGCTGCTTTTCCTCTGCCGATACTTCTGCGATAGATAGATCGTGTTTAGTGTTTAGGAATGACTTAACCTTCAATACATTTCTATTGTATTCTGATATAGTAGCCATTTCTTCGGCCAAATCCTTCACATTAGCTTTTGTATATGCTTCTATAAATGATTCTGCATTTCTTAACAGTCTGGTTTCGTTCTCTAATTTATCGTTAACGGCATTAATGTTAGCTTCTAGTGTATCTGATACCTCCTTAGACATAAGCCTTAGTTTCCCCCGGCGTTCTTCGGCCTCTTTTTTGATTTCTTCGATCTTTTTCTTTTCCCAAATATCTATGTTAGAAGCCTCTCTACTGATATCACTCTCTCTCTTTTTTGCGGCCTCATGAATATTAGCCAAATCTGAGGCATGGCCATTATGTATGTATTGCTTAGAACTCTCAACGACCGCCAAAGCCTTATCATATTTAGCTTTCAAGGCGTAAAATTTATTTTGCCTTTCTGCTAGCTCATTGATATCTTTTTCCTCTTTGTAGTCCTCGATTTTAAGCCCGATAATGTCTTTTTCAGCCTTGTTTTTTAAAGGCTCTAAAACCTTTATACGATCATTGAAGTTCTTACGTTCCGACTTTGCCCTTTCTATTCGTTTATCCAGTTCTGCCAGTTCATTAAGCACTTCTTTGGGGAAAAGGGACTTTACAATCTCGATCTGTTTCCTTCGTCCTTCTGCGTTATCTGACAATCTGGCAAATTCATCCGCATCGAAATCTTGGTATCCGAAAATATCCTGCAACATTGATACATTGCTGCTTTTCATCCCTGTTTGCTTACTGGTAATAGTAAGTGTCCCTTTTGGATTTGCCTTTGTAAAAGATAGCTTAACTTGATATTCTTCTTTGTTATCGCCTACGATGATCTCCGCAAAACCCTTTTCTTTGCCATTCTTTAAAACGTTATCCCTTTTACCATTAAGCAATATTCCAATGGATTTAAGTAACGTTGATTTACCTAATTCGTTTTCCCCCGTAACGAAGTATACGGAACCGGAGAACTCACCTTCAAACGACTCGATCGTTTGGAAATTTTTTAAACTGATTTTTTTTACGTACATAATGATTTTGTTTTATTGTTGACACTGCAAATGTATAAGTTTTTTTTATACCTCCAAAGATATTAAAGAAAAATTTTACATGAGACCGAAATTATTTTTAGGCTCGATTATGTTTCTATTTATATAGTCCTTTTCATTAGCTAGTAAAACACGCCCACAATGAAGGATTAACAAAGCGTCCGCATTCCATAATGTAGCGTTGACTAGCGGGTAAAATCCTTGTGCGGCCTCTTTATATCGGTTTTTCCTTTGTGTATCCGTTTCCTTAGCCTTTATTACTAAGTGTAATCTTCGCTGCCAAACAGATGGGTGTATAAGGACGTAGGGCATTCGATATTCATCTATGAGGTTTTGTAGTGTTTGATATGAGTTTAGAAAGCGTTGTATCCGTATAGCTTTGCCAAACTGCAAATCATCCGGCCTTATAGTCTGTCGTTCAAGTAATACGATAGGATATTTACACGTATCTTTTAAATGCTGGAAAAAAGGTCTCAAATCTCGAAGGTCTTTAGGCATTTTAAGGTTGTAGCATATCTCATTATGCTTAAATACGACAATACCACCGTTGGAACCGGGATCGATCGCTATGATACAATCTATTTTCTTTATATCTATCATAACTTTAAATAGTTTTTAATCTGTAACTCATTGACAATTATGTAATCGAAAGCGTCTTTAAGTATCTTCTTATGGGCTATTAGCCTAGCTTCTTCTTCCACGAAATCATGCTTAACACCTTTCAATCTAATAGTTTCAGCCACAAATGGTGTAAATGCGCCCCTAGCGGCCTTATACAGCAAATGATTTGCCGCAGACTTGCGATCATCATCCGTTATTATGACATCATTAACGAGGCCATATTTCCCCAGTTCCTCAATATAGGGAATGATGTTAGCTTCCATGATCTCGAAACGCCCATGATACTTGTACAGCATAAACCGTCTATGTAAGTTCACTAGGAAAAGCCGTCTAAGATGCTTCTTGTTGATCCTGTAATCAGATTTTCCTACTGTTATGGCATAATATACCACGTCATTAGATCGCCTCTTATACGCATTTAAAATGCGTGACATGTAATCAATCGAGAATGTACCAAAATGTTTTCTATCTGCCGATTCCGGCAAGAACTTGTCAAGTTCGCCTATTAACAGCAATTCGAAGGCCAATTTAATTTCCGACAATGCCATTGTTGCGTAGTAATTGACAACGAAACGATATAAGGCGGCAATATCATATTGCTCTATCTGTTTTATGCCTACGTCCTTCGCTATACTGTTAATCAATACGGCAAACATTTGCTTTCTTGATACCTCTGGTATGCTATCTATCTTCGTCTCCATCTTAGCCCGTAGGATATTCTTATCCGGCATACTCAACGAGTTGAAATATTTCCGGTTCATTTCTAAATTCCTTCGTAGCTCGATCGAGTTCGATGATCTTAACTGAATTTCGTTGCTAGATATTGACTCCATACGTTTCGCAATTTTTTAGGTAAAGTTCATAATCCTCCTTGCTCATGCCTAATGGATAACTTCCATCTACTTTGATATCTTTGTTTTTAGCCTCCCACGCCTTAAATTTATTGGGCGTTGAATCGTACTCTAAAGCCCCCCAATCTTTGTTTAACGACTCATCCGCTAACTCCAAGGCAAATTCAACCGGGTACTTAGCTATTGATTTCAAGCTGTTTTGTATCGCCATAAAACTTCGTTTTCTCCATTTAGGTTGCAAGCACAAAATAAAGAATTTCTTTTTAAATTCCTCATTTTCATAGGGAAAAACCAAATCCTCAAATAACGAATCAACCTTGTTTATGACCGATTGTTTCATTTTCAGTGTCTTTTCGCTAAATCCATGCTTTTTTGAGAATTTAGGTTTATTCTCTATCTCTGGCTCCGGCTCATCAAAAGAAAGCTGGCTTTCTTTTTGCTTATTTGACTCTTTAGAGTTAAATAAGTTTTCTTTATTAATATCTTCTTCTCTTATATAATACTTAGTCGGATTTAAATCCGTGTTTTCATCCGTATTTTTCGGATTTAAATCCGTAGAGCGTTTTTCACACTCAAATTCGGAACCCCATTCTTTTAACGGATCGCAAAGCTGGATATAGACATGCGAGTTGAATTTAGACAAATGGATCAAACCTTTTTTCTCTAAAGACTTATACAACCTTTGCACGGTATCTTTCTTTTCCGTGCAAATGGGACAATTCTCGATTGCTGAGCTATAATCACACTGATACCAAACTTGGCCTTCGATGATGAGGTTTGAGGCCCATGAAGGGATTCCAAACATAAATGAGGCCAATAGACTTTCTGTAGGTGTTAAATCGTAGTAAGACGAACGTAACATATCTACAATGAGATACAATCTTTTTTTCATGATCTAAAAAAGAAAGGGGAGAAGATAAGCTACCACCCTTATCTAATCCCCTTAGCTAATAAATTAGCGAATATCTTATGTGTCCGGTGGTAGTTCGAACACCGCAAATGTATAAACATTTTTAATACTAACAAACAAAAGTGATATTTTTTTTATAGATAGATCACTTTTTTTGTTTGATCACAATTTCATTACCGCATTTCGGGAATATGAGCATACTCCCGAAACAGCTATTCACCTCTATATCTCCTAAATGATATGCCTCTGTTTCGTCATTCATCCTTTTTGAGATTTATAGGTGTATAAATCTAAACCTTTTTTACGGAAATCATCCTCAACTCTCTTTATTTCCCTATCGATTATATCCTCGAAGTGCTTACTTTGATTTAATGATTCCCGGTCACGGTTCCTAAAATAGTTTTTTTGACATATACGCAATTCTCGCACTGTCATAAAGAAAGTATGTGCATTCATATCATTTTCTTTTATTATTTTCCTTCTCTGATAATAACTCATCAATAGTTGATGTCGCTTTTTCCTCGAACTTCCTATAATAGATCATTTCCCGATCGGTAAAGAAATTATGCTCGATCCAATCGGTATATCCTATCAAATCCTTATCGTATTGTTCCCGGTTCTTACCAACGAATAGCTTCCGGTTGAAATCGGCGAACTTTTTTAATGCCCTTTTCAGTTCCTCATACATGCTATACCATTCCGGCTTCATGATGTAGTTCCGGCTGGCGAAATATGCCATATACATATCAAGGTGGTATAATGACATATCAGCTTCAATAGTTGACAAGCTAAGGATTTGCCCCCCCCATGATGTTAGGGCCTTATCTTGATTATCCGTTTGTAGCTTGAACTGTTTAGCTTCCATTATATCATCATACTCTGATTGTATCTTGTCTCGTACTTGCTGGTAGATGGCTATTTTAGCCCAATCTCCGTTTTGCACGGCTTTAACCAATCGATCATTAGCCTCTCTTAATTTCTGCAATATTTGTTGCTCTTTTATCTTATCCATAATTCAAGATAGATTACGTAATTCCTCAAATTTTTGTAATGTTATTTTATCCTCATTCAACTGTTTCAATATATTTGATCCATCCAATCTGCCTTGTGTATAAACGACCTTGCTGTATTGCTCTAAAGCTGTTATCAACGCATCTAATGATATTGCTGTAGTTTCTCGTATCACAGGAACGACATGTAGCATGAATGAGTCCCTATAAATGGCACTCCCATGATTAAAGTAATCGGTATTTTTAGATGCTTTTTCTGGCGAATCCAATGTCTCTAAAAAAAGATCAAAAGCCTTAACCAGATTATCATAGACATCCGAATCAAAACTAGATATATATTTAACATCAAGATCATTGACTCTAAACATGACATATTTTTCGCTTTGTTTTTCCCGTGCCTCTTTTATCTTCTTCATTTCCTTTAGATCACGTAGGCAAGCGAAGCATACGCTATCTTTATAGGCCCTTGGGGATTGCTGGGCCGATCTGCCACATCCGGGGCATGGCTCATTACCTGTATACCGTCTCATCTTATTTTTTTCGCTTTAAATATTACGCTTTCCTTATCTGGCCTGTTATGGCCCATACAACAAAATGAGAAACGGCATTCCTTTGCGCTTTCAAATGTTTTATGAAAATAACATCCATTGCAAATGTGCTTTACCGGGACATATCTTTCCACTATCAATGTCCTCATCCCTACTTTAATTTCCCAGCCTACGTTAGTGGTGCGTAGGCTTTCCTGTATTTCTCCCATGATTAGCCCTTTATTCGTTTAATGTTTTCTTCACTCTCATTCGGGATAAGGGAAACGACCGGGAAACGAGACGGGTCATTTGGCTTTTGGCTCTTTGCGAAAGCCACATTTAGGTCAAATAGCACGTTCTTAACGAAACCATTATTTTGCAGTAAAGTATCGAAAGATGTACGTATTTGAGGAATACTTGAAAGGTTCCCGGAAGTCCTAAACGTCCAACATCCCGCTATACCTCGTATCTTAGGTATAATGAAATTCATTGTTAATTGAACTTTCCAACCTTTTTCCTTTTTAGGGAATCGGTCAGATATACGGCTCATGAGATCGGGATACTGATCTACGCAAAATTCTGCATAGTGATCCTTATCCCATACCATGAAATCAACGCCATCGCCATAAGCGAACCGGGAACCCTGTGCGTCTCGATACTCATAGTACTCATTACATACTAAAGCGGGATCATCACTAGGAAAAACGATCTGTATAGAATCTGGTTTATCCCCATACGCTTGTGTGAATAAGCTGGCGTATCTACCTCTAGGGATAAAATAGTCTACTGATTGCGGGAAACCTTTTTCGTTCTTCATCCCCACATGAATAGTCCCCACTCTAGGGTACATTAATTTCGGCTCATCGCCTTCTGGCATTCTTATAATTCTTCCGCTCATAATGTGTATTTTTTATTGTTAGAAATTAAAATCATCCATCTTCAAAAGATCATCCAAGCTTTTATCTTGGGAAATATCACTTGCACTAACCTTATTTAGCGCCTCCGAAGGCTTATGATCTATTTTATCCTCTTTGGCCTTGTAGTTATCCAGATATGCGTTTTTGTTCCCGTTTTCGGCCTCTATTGGCTTTTCCGGGGAAAAAGCATCTGTTAGTTCCGGCTTGGTCTCAATGGAACTCTTAGATACAGCTTCCTCAATAGATATCATACTAATGTTATCTTCTAAGCTTTTACCATATTCTATGATACCACCTACGCAAGATACCTTATTCTCCCGCTTCGAATCCTCTATATGAGCTAGGGCAATGATATAAGGAAGCTTCTTTGCGCTCTTAGAATCTGTTTGATCCTTGAAGTTAAATGTAGGCTTTGCGCCTCTCCAATCTTTAGGAGACCAATTGAACACTTTCGTTACCGGGCAATCCGGGAAATTCTCGTTCCAAGCTTCCTTATAAGCGTGCAACTGAATCTCATGAGCCTCAAAAAAACCCTTTCTTCCAGATTTATTATCTATAATAGCCTGTATTCTTTCTCCTTTATAATCTAAGGACGCTTTAATATCTATAGCTCCGGCATAAATATTAATATCGGAAGACAAAACGAGTTCCAACGCCTCAACTTCAACATTATATTCGTAGACAAATTGCGCCCACGCTAATAGATCACGTTGCAAAGGATCAAATTCGGCAATAAATGAGGCTGGCAACATATGATCCTCTATATAGCTCATGAGCCTTTCCTTGACCAATCCAAGATTGTACGTTTTATCGATACAGAATCGTGTTATCTCCCCATGAAGGAAAGTCCCGTAATCGGCCCGCATTCGAGCATATCGTACCGCATCCTCATAGCCACGATCCCCATAATATTTCAACAATGCTTGGTTTGTTGGCAGAGCGTTAGCTATCATTGTCGTTACAGAGATATAAAAAATAGGCTTACCAGCATCATCAAAGGAATAGTAATACCTGTAATCCCCAAAATCCAGACGAAACATTTTTTTGGGTTGGGCCTTTAACGCTTTCTCATCGAAATATTCCGGCTCGATAAGCTGGGATGTTATTCCCGGTGCGATCTCCAATAATTTAGGCATTTCTATACCTACATTCTCTATTTCCTGTTTTACTTCGTTCCCTAGACCTTCGTTTAGGCCCACGCCTTCCATCTTAAATAAATTGTAATCTTCCATATTCTATTTTTTTTGCAAATATATAACTATTGATTATACAATACAAGCATTTTACTAATTATTACTTGCATTTTCATCGCTTTCTTTAATTATATCTTCGATCTTTCTTTCCGTTTCTTCCTCAATCGATTTTGTGTATCGATACAACGAATAGATAACAGACAAAAACGCTATACCAACAAATAGCACTACTCCAATGCCGAACCAAATAATCTTACCGAACGACACGGAGATAAAATCTATTCCGGACAATAAAGCTGTCATTAAGTACACCATGCCGCAAATGATCGTTAATTGCATGATCCTATGGATCAATCCTCTTTTTTTAATTCCCATCTTTATTCGTCTTTATTTATTCCTAACAAAAAATCAGCTGTTACTCCACATTCTTCCGATATGATCTTTATCCAATCCGGGGACACTCTAGCCGTTTCTCCATTAACCAGATTGTACATGTTAACCCTTTGTGCCGCCGGGGTTGAATCTGGCCATATCTTTCTGGCTATTTTCATCTGCGTAACTTTTACACCTTTGCTTTTGGCCATTTCTATAGCCTCTTTAATCTTTAATACTCCCATTTTCATCACAAATTAAAATTTTACCACATTCACATTTATAAATAGCTTCTGTCACCTCAAATACTGGTGGTAACATGAAGTCATAAGTTACCCAATTCCCTACGCTATCTATCAACGTAGCTTTATTCCCACAATAAGGACATTCAATTTCTTCCATACTCCTTCAAATATTTAAAGAAAATACTTTTCCAGTTATCAAACATTTCCATCACTTGCGGCCCCATGTGCCGTTCATTAATGGAGAAAGACGTTAATTCCCTATCGAAATTATCCAATAGTCTTAAACTACATACATTTGACTCGCTAGAGGTATCATAACTTATCTCTAGGATGCTATCTACCTTAGCTTTTATTGCCTCTACTTGCAATGATTGAAATTCCTTTACTACTTCCATATTAATATAAATAAAATCTTATTACCAAGCCACGTCTTAATTTACATGTGCATACGTCTTTACCTTCTCTGAACGCCCTAGCGATAAGTTTGTTCGTTAGATCGATCCCGATTAGGTTTATGAGACCGGAGACACCTACTAAAGTAGTAATCTTCTTCCCGTTCAATATCCCATTTACCTTAATCTTAAAGGTCATGTTTATTTTCCTAGTTGGCCATTTGAGGCCATTGTAAATATCACCCGGTTTCATAACTAATCTTTATTGTTGACACCGCAAATATACTAAGTTTTTTTTATATACAAAGCGTAAACGATAATTTTTTATTATATTTTTATTGAATGTAGTTATTTTGTTCTGATTTTCGATTTAAGCCACTTTTTACCCCCACCCCCCCTATATTGATATATCCGGCAAACGATATCGCCTTAAACGCAAAAAGAGAGGCGTTTCACAACGTCTCTCTCTCTAGCTGTCTTTAACAAAACCAATTTAAAAAACAAATAATAAACGACTACTGCCGTATGGTGATCCATTCCGCACCCAACACTTTAGTATGAGGATTTAGCGGGATGATCTCTTTGCGACTTTCTTTCACTCCCCATTTTATGAACAAAAATCTCTTAGGTATAATATGGTCTATGATCTTGAAAGAGTCTCTATTTTCGTATTTGCCTGTAAAGTTATCATATTTATCTACACATCCAATGAAATCATACCATTTATCGGATATATTTACGCATCTAAGGGTATCTACTATATAGTTATCTCTGTATACTATCGAATCCTTTACGTGCCCTTTAAGATCGTTAATAGTTCTAGTTTGCATATCAGTGATGGATTGCAACCTACTTTTATCAACCTTCAACGACTCGATAAGCTTTATGTCCTCTGATCTGATACGTTTGTACTCCTTCAATGTCAAAGCCATATCAGTTAATGTTACCACGTTCAACGAGTCTTTAGTTTTATAGGTCTGCATATCCCCTAAAGCTATCTCCATATTCTTTCGATATATTTCCTTTTGCTCTAGGTTATCCTTATAGCCTTTCCACAGCCAACAACAAATGATGATTAAGATAGGTATACCTATCATTTCGATCCACTTTCTCATATCAGTAGGTATTTATATTCCGGTATAGCGTCAAAACAAGGGCACGCTTTTATTCTTTCACAGGGATCAATAACCCCATTCCCGTTCAAGTCCGGGGAAACATCCCTGTGCCCTATGATGGCTTTTATCTCCCATCTGGTTTGTATATTACGTATAAGATCGATAATAGCAACCTTTTGGGCCTTCGTACGGGTATCTTTCTCTTTTCCGTTTGAGTCCAACCCGCCTTCATAGCAAATCCCTATAGAGTGCGAGTTATGGCCTTTTGTATGTGCTCCTACCTCATCCTCATTTCGTCCTACATAGATTTTACCGTCTTTTCGGATGTAGTATTGATACCCGATATGTTTTAACTTGCCGGGAACCGATCTTTTGTACCCGGCTATTTTATGGCTCATATCAACTTGCTCAACCGTGAAATCAGCGTTTTCACGTGTTGCGCTACAATGTATTATTATCGTGTCTGGTCTCATTTTGAATTTTATTTATAAGATTAATAGCCTCGTTAACATCTTTAGTTTCCACGATCTTTTTCGCTATGGCTATGACTTGCGCTGCCGCTTCCGGGATATCCCCCGCATGCGATTTCTTACGTTTGCTATTCTCTAATACGCTACCGCCTTCAATCAGTAATATCGCAACGGTACATAATATTGTGGCGAAAGGCATTTTATAGAAAATAAAAAAGAACCCAATAACATCGAAAAGAAAGGTAAACATAAGAACCCGAAAATAATCGCCTATTTTTGTTATCGTTCTCCTAAACCCTTTTGAGTTCCGTTTTTCTCCAAGTGCTTTAGCGGTATTAATCCCGCTCCAAAAATCTATCATACACCCACTAGCCATAAGAAACCAACACAGCATGATTATAGCTAGCCTCAACACCATATAATTATACAGACCTAAATAGTTCCCTGTCTCAATAAATTCTATCATTTCTTCAACGCAAAAGGCCGGGAACCCGGCCTGTTATTAAATGTACCTTTTGAAATCTATCTCATCCAAATCCCCTTGACCTATATAATCGCTTAGCCAACGGTTGAAGATCGCACCGGGATAACCATCTGGGTCGCTAATAGCATCATAGGCGTTTTTGATACAATCTACTTCCGTTTTAACAGAATGAGGAAAATAATCGGCGTAACACATGTTAGCATGATATTGAGCGTCATAAATACGACTTTCATCGCATTTTAGCCCCAGCTTTTCAAAAGCGGCCATTACTTCTTTTGCGCTCCAAGAATGCAAAGGCGGCTCATCTACGCTTCTGCCTTGCTCAATCTCGATTTTGTTCACCATTTGAGAACAGGCCCATTTTGCCAAATCCTTGTTGAAATGCGAGCCATAATGCAAGATGTATTGCATATAGTCTACTCCGATATGGAAGTATTTTTCTCCCTTCTCTTTGAGTTTCTTTTTCAACTCAAACATTTCATCATCATCTATGGTTTCGTCCTCATCATCATTATAGCCCCATTCATTTCGATGATCATGTTGCTCATGATGTTTATTAGGCTTACCATGTGACGGATGATCCGGCATACTATCATGGTGGTATCTCTTACCCAATACCCTATGATTCCCGTGATTAACAATTAAAATTTTCTTCATGTCTATGATAATTTAGGCTTTCGCCGTTTGTTCTACCTCATTCTTGCTAGGCTCCTTCGTAAACAATGCGTTGTGGATATCCATAACCATTTGTCTTACCGGATCGATCTCTTTCTTGATCCGATCATCCAATATCTTCTCTATGTTGGCCGAACCTTGTTGCGTTTCCTCTTGTGGAACCAGATCGCCGAACTCACTCATGATCGAGTCGCATTCCTCAACTATTTTCTCATACCTACTTTTAGAATTGATGATTGACTGGGCGTTCTGCTTGATTATCTTCAATTCATTAAGCACTAATTCCGGGTTAGGGGAATAAGCGATACCGTCATAGATTGATATATCAGAATCCATTTCGAGCGCAACGTTATATTTCTGCCCTTGGAAATCCATCGTAAACTGGCATACGGAAGCATATGTGTTTCCAACCTTTTGAAATTCCGGTTTGCCTACAGCCGCTATCGATAAAACATACACAGAAGGGATACCCGTTCGCATACTTTTCTCTAACGCTAGGACTTTATCGTTTGGTTTAAGATCAGCTATTTTCATTTACCATTTACTCCTATCATTCCCAAACCTACTTGTACCATATCCGGGTGCGCTTTCATGAAATCTACCAATTTGAGGAATGTATCTACTCCAAAATGATCAATCATTCCCTGTGCCTCATTAGCTACCCTTTTGGCCGTTTCTTGATCTGGACAATTAGTTATTAGACATATTTTGTATTCCATATTCTTTTAAATAGCATAGGCCCCACCTATTAAAGTGGGGCCTATTGTTTTTACAGATTTGCTGCGGCTGCGGCTGCGGCTGTAGAGCCGTATTCTTTCTTCAAAAGAGCATCAAGTTTGAAATTCAACAAACTATCATCTTTGAATTTAAGTTCACGAGTCAAGCGAGCAATCTCTTGATCTTTGGCCTGATCCTTGATTAAGCACATGATCGCCTCTTGATTCTTGGTAATAGCACAGAAGTTACGTTCAGCTTGCAAAGCTAACTCGTTCTTCATATCCCGGATAAGGCCTTTTGTCTCACAGCAACAATCGGCTTGGCTGCGCTCCATTTGACACAGGCGATCCATGATACGGTTATTGCCAGCTACATCCACATCTTTAAGATCACGGATATCATTGTTAACTTTGTATCCAAGATCACAAAGTCCTCTTTCCGTAGTGAAACGGTTATTTAGGATTTCACGACCATTACCATCAATACGCCCGGATAGGCTTGCGTTAGAATCAGAGATATCTTTGTAAATTCCCGCTCTTGCCTCCTGTACGGTAGCTTTTACCGCTTCTACGTTGGCCTTAACGTCATTTACTTTGTCCCATACTGAAACAGCTGCCGCACCAAAACCGCCGCCTACTAATGCACCACCTACAGCGCCCCAGCCGGCACCATAACCACGATTGCGATCATCACAACAACGATCACGATCAGCGTAAATCACTTCTGTCGTATCTGCCATGATTTTAAAATTTAAAAAGTTAATATTAAAAATACTCTATACTAAAACATTTGTCGGATAAGTATTGTTTACTGTCCGACAAACTTAATATACAAATCTTCGAGAATGTCAAGCATTTTAACTTTTGAACCATTCGGGAAATCCACTGTCTCTTTTACGTTGATATCCAAGATTGATTCATACTCATCCTGCGTAAGCATTTCCATCTTATCGATTTCAACTTCTTCCTTGTAGACTTTCTCCGAGAACTTAATTAAAGCCGGATTGATATCTTTTTGTTCCGTCTTTTGCAAAAACGATTCCATTTCCACAATATCATCAAGTTCCTTTTGTTCTTCCATATTCAAGGCCTCCGCTTTAGTGCCTTTAGCTACACGATCCCTTAGTTCCATGAACCTAGGATAAAGTTCTTTGTATTGCTCTAGTTTTTCCGTGTATTCTTTAGGCGTGAAACCTTCTTTTGCGTCTTCGATCTTTTTGTTGGTTTCTTCGCTTATCTTTTTGTAAGCAAGACGCAACATCATGATCTTAACTTTCAACTCTTTGGATAGGCTTTTAACATTGCCGTCTACACCTTGTGTTAGATCGATACTCTTAATGATAGAGTAACGTGTTAATGCTTCTTCTCTAGTAATAAACATTTCTTAAATTGGTTTTTTAGGATTATAAACTAACCGTGTTCGAATCAGACTCAATAGCCGCTATCATTTCAGAGAAGAAAATAGCCCCCTTACTCATGTTGGCCATATCGAACATGTTTACTGTTTTCTCACCATTGCGATCATACCGGATATTACCAATAACAGTGTCATTAGTCTTATCCAGCACATCACAATACAATGTATTGATCTTTCCATCCTCTCCGCTTCTTTCAACGGTAGCATGATTTGCGTAAACATCTGATCCAACGCATCTCCATACAGCGGATTCAATGATCACTTTTTCTTTTGTTACTTGTACACTCATGATTTTAAAGTTTAATTAAACGTCCTCAAATATACATATTGTTTCACTAAAAACAAATCATTCCGGCCCCATATCCTCGATAGGCGTGTAAGTAGTCTTGATATTGGCTACATCTGCCGTACCAGCTATCCAGTATTGATAAGAGCTATCTTGCGATATTGTCTCATAATATGGGCCTACTGTTTTTTCTGTTTTTGCTGGTACTACTACCGAACCTATACTTACATTCTTGATCGTTTCGCCTTTTGAAGCCGGATCATCACCGAATTTAGCTCGCATGAATATAGCCCTAACATTAGGGAATGTAACTTGACCACTATTATCATTCTTAACATGTACATAGTACTCAACATTCGTTCTGCCGCTATTGGTGTATACGCCTAAGCAATATACTTGATATAACGTCCCTTGGGCCTTGATATTTATTCTTAAATCTTGTGTCAACGGGAATGTAATAAACGTTGATACCGGGATATTGCCTGTAGACGCAAAAGCTTGACTACTAAAAAATGGGAATAGCTTCCAAATACCATCGTGAGAATCTGTTAATCCGGCGAATGTCATAGACACTGATGTGCCTCCCATCTTGCTACTAGAAGTACCTATCATGTATCGATTGTTATTTTGATACAATACCGCACCTAGGTAATAATTAGCCAATGTCACACCAGATATAGTAATGTCAGCTAACGTAAGGTTATAAGGATCGCCTACTGGGACTGCTAGATCGAAATCCACTTGAATCGCACCACCTGTGATGTAATAGGTATCTTGCAAAGGAATGTTTACTGGCTCTATCGCTCCATGATAATATTGATAGAAATCATCAAGTCTATATGGCTGTGCCGAATTACCTGCGGGCGGGACATAATCCCATTTATCCAGCTTATTTATCAATTGGTATAAAAATGTACCTGCCCCTGTTACTGTCCCCACGGAACCATAGGTTTTAACACTCAATCCACATTTCCCGTCCGATCCCTTCCACCATGTTTCCGGTAATGATGGACGGAGACCATTATATGCTACTGGTTTATGTTTAGACCATTTGTTTATTTTCTGTCTAGCTATCGAATTACCACCGCATAGCCCCCCTACTGTAGTTGTAGGCGCATCCAACCTATTCCTTACTTTTATAACAGTGATTGGATTTGTCAAAACATCTGCCATGATTAAACCTCCTTAGTAATTACGTCCCCCGTAACGAGAACTTTGTTATTTACTAAGAAGGTTCCATCTACTGTTAGATCGCCTTTAACGATTGATCCATTGAAACTTTCCGGTTCTTCAACACATATAATTTCCCCCCCCCCCTATAATAATTATATTATTGGCAAAGAGATTTCCGCATATTAACATTTCATCCATTATAAGTACCCTCCTGTCTTCCAACGGTACGCCAAATACCGTCATATAGTTGTAAAATAGTAAATTCAAAAGTAAACGGCCTTGTTATTCCAGAATTTCCGGTATAAATATGGAACGTGTATGATTTAGTCGCTCCCGGTGCCAATGAATCATTTACATTTGGGGAAATAGAGTAAAATACCAGATTTGTATCTTTCTTTTCTTCTCCCGTATCAAGATATCTCATGATAAGTGAATATCTCAAATACTGATTAGACGTATTAAACGGTCTAGTTGCGCTATTCTGGTTCACTACTGAGAAACTGCCCTTTATTTGGGTAAATGTTATGCTCGTGTATTTGATACCGCCGCCGTTCCAGCCTCCCGGCACGACCACATTATATGATAATTTTGTGGAAGCGTCCGTGTTTTCAACTACTCTATGTATCTCCGATTCATCCCTAAACGGCAATGGCCAGAATAAAGCCCCTAGAGGGAACTCCCCTGTAGCATCATCCCAACTCATCTTGAAATTGCATAGGCCTACGATAATATCGGTAGTCCCAGTTTTAAACCAGTTAGTGAATTGGGTATTGAAATAAAAGGATATTGTCTGATTACCTAAACCTGTCTTATTAAACGCCGCTTGGGTAGTTGCATAGATAGGTGCGTATGTATGATCAGATGCTATCATCCTGCATATGAAATACAAATCATCAACCATATATGAGAACAAATCCCCTAGAAGCAATGACAGGTTATTTACACCTGTTTCCCTTATACGTATGTGGCATATTTCCCGGTTGTAAATCTTTTCCGGGAACTCCACGGTATATTGAGGTTTAGCGAAGTGATAGTAATCTTTGAAATCCCTTAGCCTAAAAGGTTCAGAAGAACCTCCCCTTGGGGGTTCATAGGTGTATTTCTTTGTTAACATATCCTCAAACCTAGAGGATGATCCCGGCACATTGATCCCGCAATTCCTAGATTGGGCCTTCCACCATTCGGAAGGCCTGTTTTGTTCCCCTGCGAAATTATACCTAACTGGCTTGTATTTCGCCCACATATTAATTTTTTTAGCTACAGAGGTATTGCCCCCGCACAATGCCCCCACAGACGTAAAAGGTGCGTCTAAACAATTCCTAACGTCTATCGCACTAACATTTCCAGATATAATACCATTCTTTAATGCCATATCATTTATTTTAAGCCGCTTCTAATTTAGATAATCTTTCTTTTAGAGAGGCGATTTCTATTTTTAATAAATCTATCTCATTCTTGTTATCTTGCACAAGCTGGTGCACTTCTTTAAGCCCATTGACAGCGATAGCCACTCCTAGCGTTGCATACTCCACTGAATAATATTCCTTTCCATCGATACTGTTATTACTTACAACTTCTGGGAATTGCTTAATAACATCTTGCGCACTAACTCCAATCCTAATGATACCATCGTTTAAATCTTTTCGTATGTAATAAAAAGCTGATATATCTTTTATCTTATACAATATATTTGACACATCATCCAATCTATATTTCAAACGTATATCAGAACCATTTGAGTAGTTACCAGCTATATATAAGTTTCCTGTAGCAGATAAACTAGCTTTATTTTTTTCAGTGTTGCCAAAACAGAAATAACAATTATTATCGCCTCTTTGCGAAAGATAGAATTTAGTACCACCACCGCCATTTAAACCGCAAAAAGCCCAAACAGCGTTAATCATAACACTGTTTGATATCTCACCTCCATTCCATGAAGGCCCGGGGGAACCTGTAGCTCCTTTTAGATTGACATACGATCCCCATGCCGTTGATCCTCCATATGGTGTTACTCCCATTCTTAACGATGTACCGCTCCATTGGTAGGTGACGCTTGCGCCTTGTGTGCCCGTAGCCCCTGTATTTCCCCTAGGTATTCCCAGACTCAAAGCCCCCGTAGAGCTATTCCATGAGGCGTTTGCGTTTGATCCGGGGTTAAGAGTCGTGGCAGACACAGACCTAATAGGGCTGGTTGCGCTGGCCTTTAACGTTACATATCCACTAGATACGGTAAAATAGGTTGAGTCAAACCTAGCAAGTCCTAACGCATCATAACCGGCGGGGGGACTGGTTATATTGTACGAGCTACTTCCATAGGCTACAACATCTTGCCGCATAATCAACGAATGACTACCATTCATGTTACCGTTTGAGTACATATAGAAAGAAGCGTTCGTTCTATTTTCGGTTTGATCCTTGTCAAACATATAGAATCCGAATTGATGGCCATTATCATTACCTTGTAAGCCGCCCAAATTGAATACTCTACCAGTATATGTTTTCCATCTATACAACGGGAAATAAGTGGATGTTGAAGTGCTGGTACTATCTATCATTATAGCCCCATTTGTTTTCCCGGATATCCAATTACCATTTATGCCAGTTAAATATAACCTTACCCATCTTAATGAAGATGTCCCAAGCATACATGTGGTAGAGTTCGTTGGATAGCAACTCCCACCAATAGATACAGATGGTGTAATTTGCAGATTACCACTTTGTGCAATTATCCTATGCGTGTAATCGGATGTACTGTTCCTGTAGTGAAAATCGATATATGGTGTGGAAGCATTTAGCTCAATAGATCCTTTATTAATAAAAGTATTACTGCTATTACTATTAACACTAGTATTAGCGTCTCCAACATATATGCCTTGCGTAAAATATCCATTTGCGAACCTAGTACCCGTAAGTCCTACATTGTAAGTGTTATTCGCCCTAGGATATACATGGCCACATTTTATATGTCCATTTACTTCGAGCATCTCTGATGGAGAGGAAGTCCCTATACCAACGTTTCCATTAGCCGAGATTCGCATCCTTTCATTTAAATCGGTAGACGTTCTAAATCTAATTTCGTAACCAGATAAGTAAGTATTAGTTCCTTTTTGCGCATTACCTGAGCCAATAACTAATTCACTGTTTGTGTTAGTATAAAATATTGCCATATCACTTCCATCTGGTTTTTTGGCATATATATTTCTATTGTTACCCATATATATATTACCGGACATAGTTATATTCCCGACTCCGGTCATATTGCCGCTAACATTAGCGGTGCCGTCGAAAGACTGTCCCCAAATGGTTCTGGCCGTCATTAGCTTCGTGGCGCTTGAGGCGCTTGAGGCGTTTCCGATTAATGATCCTTTAAAAATAGATGCTGTTATATGGGAATCTTTAGCATAATTCCCACCATTATCGGATTTTGACAAGGCTATTGGCTCTACATAGTATTCATAACCAGCTGAAGTACTTCCAACATTAGTTCTAGCATAGTAAGTATTTATACTGTTTATTCCAGCACTGCAATATATTCTATAAGTAGCTGTTCCCCCTCTTAGCCAAAATACGATAATGGATTTGTTATTTCCCCGAACTTCTACTTTTTTCAATAATTTAGCATATGGTTGTAGATTGCATAATGTAGTAAAAAAGTTCGGATTGCCATCCCAAGACCCTATTCTGCCAATACCTACATAATTCATGCTACTAGTTTTATTACTATGGTTGCCATCCCAATTAGGATTTGATGTTGAACCTAACGATTTACCTACACCTATTGTATATGGGACTCCAGTTGTAGTGACTGCAACTTCCAATACTACAGGATAGAATGTGTTATAATCATTTGTTACCGTTATTTCCCTAGACCTAGCAGTACTAGTATGATACCAATCAATTGTTGTATTATATAAATTACTCCTATGATACCCATCTACCATATCAGCATTAAGGTTATTGCATAACGTGGTAGAAACCACATCAA
>ENA-OOWH01000211-OOWH01000211.1-human-gut-metagenome-genome-assembly--contig:-NODE-211-length-48625-cov-6.603253_pt1 | contig 48625 bp, 40 predicted proteins | sample MGYA00241576_ERZ501321 | MGnify/ENA primary metagenome ERZ501321 (study PRJEB25962, sample SAMEA2042733) | human gut metagenome | biome: human gut; feature: human-associated habitat; material: faeces... | reverse complement strand
CAGCCTGCGGCAATGCAGGCAATAAGCCATACGAACATGATCACCTTCGAGCGATTATTTACAAGGCGTGCGGTATCTGCCAGCATGCCTTCTTTTTTTGCTTTCTGAAATGTAAGTACCGAAAGTCCGGACAAAGCACGTTCCAGCACAAATCCTGCCGCGAACACGCCCATCAACCGCATTGCGTGTGCCGGCGCACCAGACTGTGTCCCGGATTGTATCTCTCTGTTCAGCGCATGCACAACTTCTGCCATGCATCCAAAATAAATCAGGAAATACAGACAGCCGCGGATAATTGCAAACGCCCCGGTATGTGGGTCTTTCAGAATCTGCAGCTTCTCCTCCTTGGACTTATAAGAAGATTTCGCATCCACGGTATCTAGGAATCCATCCATGTGGATGCCGCCTGTGATCAGGATCGGGAATATCGTAAGAAGCGCCGCTGTGAAGACTTCCGACCACTGCAAGAGAAAACCAAAGAGATACCAGATCGCGAACTCACCCGCGCCAATCACAGCCCCAACCAACGGGAACGCGCACATGCTGTACTGCAAGGCTTTCGGATCCCATTTGAAATGCGGCATTGGTATCTTGGAATATGTCGAAAATGCGATTAAGATTGCTTTCATCATGGTTGCTTATCTCCTCTGATCAATTTACTCGAACTTTTTGTTCTTATTTCTCCTACTTGCTATTGTTCCTACATGGGGATTTTTTGATAATTCTAAACTTTTTACCCAATTTTGACTTACCCATTTCTCTGAAATTGGGGATGTTTTTCATATTCCAATTTTCTCCCCAATGATTTCTCATTTTTCTGCATTATGATTGGGGAATTTTCTTCCATTCACAATTTCTACCCAATTCCTACTCTTAACCTTACTTCCCCATTGGGTGATTTTTCTTGACTATGACCGGAATCCCACAGACAACCTCCGTCACGGTTGCTGCCTCCCGTGCGAGTGCACAGTTGATCTCTGCCAGATTCTTCACATACTCCCGCGTGCTTTCATCGTAGGTCAGACTTCCGCCATCGGAGAACACATCATTTGTGACAATCACCAGTTCCTGCACACGCGTAGATAAATCAATGAGCGCCTGTACGATTTTGTTGCTTACAGGGGACATCGTCTCTGCCATATCGGAGCCTGCATTACTATCCGGTTCCAGATACATCTCATTTGCAAGCAGGTTCGACATACATTCAAGCAGCAGCACATCCTGCCGCTTCGCCACAATATGTTCCACATGCCGGTAACATTCGACCGTATCAAACCCTTTGTCGGCACGCATCGCGCGGTGGCGTTCAATCCGCTGCATCGTCTCCGGATCAATCTCCGTCGTATTCCATTTATACGGATACATCGTCGCAATGTAGAGCAGCCGTCCTTCGCCCTGCAAGGACATGGCGAAGCTTTCTGCATACGATGATTTCCCGCTGGCACTTCCGCCATACACAATATGTAACATCGTCTATTTACCTTTCTTTAGAAGCCCATATCCGCAAGGTCACTGCTTGTAGTCGTCCGATCCGGATCATAAGCTAAACTAATGTGCGAAACTGTCAGACTTTCATCAACCTGAACCTGCAGGTCATATGTATCAAAATTAATAATGTATTGGATCGTATTTCCTGTCTTCAAATATTCCTCCGGCGTCTTATATTTCTCCAGTTCCTGCAATCCGGTAAACGGTTCTTCGTGAAACGTGATAACGCCAAGGTTACTGTCACATGTGTAATATTTCCGGTTATTTTTCTCCTCCGGTTCTCCATATTTCTTGATCTCATCTATATGAAGATACTCGTATACCTGCTCCAGCGAATCCCCGATCTGAATCGGTCCCTTATAATATGTATCATACTCCGGCTGCGATTTATCTATGCTCATGTGGATTCTTCTGTCATTTTCGCTCTCTTTCGAGACAATATACACGGAAGCTCTGTAGTTTCTATCCCCGTCAATCTCATACGGACACATCAGAACCTGCGCCTTCATATTATCAGCATAGTACACAAAATAATCCCTTGTATCATTCACGCTGTTTGCCATGCCAATATTGTTCTCCATCATAATCGCACTCATTCTGTCACCCTCGGACAGCGTATGCTTCATAAATGTAAACTCATCAAATCCAAACGTAATTTCAATCGAATGCGGTCCCGTATCCTTCGAATTCCAATTTTGTCTTACAAATACAACGCCGAGTACGCCAGCCACAATCAGTACTACACCCGCTATAATTATCCATATCCTTCTATGTTTCATGCGTTCCCCCCTATTCTTCCGGCTTTCCATCCCGGCTGTATGCTTCGATTGACAGATCATCAAACGTTCCCATGTTTTTATAGATGGATAATGTCATATCCAAAAGCGGAAATAACATCATTGCGCCGCTGCCTTCGCCCAGACACATTTTGCCATGAATCACTGCCGGAAGTCCAAGCGCGTCCAGTGCCAGCCTGCCACTTGCTTCCTCCGACACATGCGATGCCAGAAGATAATCTACGATCTCGGCATCCATCCGCATCGCAACGAGCGCCGCCACACAGGTGATCGCACCATCCAGCACGACCGGAATCTGATATTGTCTGGCACCTAAGAATACGCCCACCATCCCGGCGATCTCCAGCCCGCCAAGCTCAGCGAGTAGCTGCTTCGCATCGGTCGTTCCCTGCACACGCGCAAGTGCCTGCGTGATCACCTGCACCTTTCTTGCAAGTCCGGCATCATTGAGTCCGGCGCCGCGCCCGGTCACCGTATCCGCTGGCAGATCAAGCAGTGCCGCAAGCAGGGCAGAGGTCGGAGTTGTATTTCCGATTCCCATCTCACCAACCGCTAATATCTCATAGCCTTTTTCTTTACATTCCCGTACAAGCTCTTTTCCTGCTTCAATTGCGCGGTCGCAGATTTCCATCGACATCGCAGGTTCCTTCGCAAGATTCCCGGTTCCAGCCTGTACCTTCCGGTTTATCATATGTCCCATACCGAATGTCGCATCCGGATATGCTTCTCCCCGCATACCGATATCGACGGCATACACATCCACGCCTGCCATCTGCGCCATATAATTGACACCGGAACAGCCGTGTGCAATATTCTCCGCTACGACCTTTGTCACGCTGGCATCGGTCTGCGTCACGCCCTCTGCCACAACGCCGTGATCTGCGCACAGCGTCAGCAGTGCCCGCCGCTTATAATCACCGGGATTCACTGTCCCGGCAATCGCACAAAGTCTGGCAACCATATCCTCGAACACGCCGAGACTGTCGATTGGCTTCGCGATCGCATCCCATTTTCCCTTTGCCTGTGTATAGATTTTCTGCTGTGTCTCGTTCATAATTTCTTACTTCTCCATATCCCGCAGTTCATACAACAGCGCATTGCAGATTGCCGCGGCAATATTGCTACCGCCCTTCCTGCCTCGTGCCACAATATACGGCACAGGTGTCCGCATGATGAGTTCTTTCGCTTCCACCACATTCACGAAGCCAACCGGCACACCAATAATGCCGCATGGATGCAGCTTTCCTTCGTCGATCAGCTCATACAGACGCACCAGCGCGGTCGGTGCATTTCCAATCGCGAAAATAAGCGGCTTGTCTAACATGCACGCCTTCTCCATACTTGCTACTGCCCGCGTGGAACCTTGTTTCTTCGCGATCTCTGCCACGTCGTCATCGCTCATAAAGCAGTAGACCTCACCACCGTATTTCGCAAGTTCTTTCTTGTTGATGCCGGATTTCGCCATCTGCGTATCCGTGACAATACAGGCTCCATTTTTTATCGCCGTATGGAACTGTTCCACTGCCAGCTCAGAAAATGTCAGATTCTTCAAATAATCAAAATCCGCCGACGTATGGATTGCCCGCTTGATAATCGGTGCCTGAAGCGGATCTAATTCAACATTCCCTAGCTCCTCTGTGATAATCTCGAAGCTTCGTTTTTCAATTTCCTGTGGCAGCACCTGCTGTAACTGTATCTCTTCTAACATAATACCCTCTTACTCTTCTCTTCCCTCATTACTAACCAAAAACTATATTATCTATTTTCATCTATTTTCGTTCTCTGTACTATTTAAAAATAGATGATAGAAAAAATTCTCCGCACCCGCGTAATACAGGTGTGGGAATCCGGCGAACGTTCCTTTCTTCTTCACCATACACGAATAGGTCTTCTGCTTGGAAAGGGGCTTCCACGCCAAACAGGCATCGCCACAATCCGTGCTATCCCAGTAGTGAAACTCATGTCCGCGCAAAACCGTATTCACGGCAAATGCATCCGCTTCCTGCGGTGCCAGCTCCACATACCCAAATCGCTGTAGCCGCTCTGTCCGGAATCCTGCACCATCCAAGAAACCGACCATCTCATATACATTTCCCTCTGCATCGGCAAGTGATTTGCCAAGATATAAGAAACCGCCACATTCTGCATGGCACGGCATGCCTGCTTCCAATGCCTGCCAGACAGACGCACGCATCGACTGATTCTCGTACAACTGCTTTGCATAAAGCTCTGGGTAACCGCCGCCAAAGATCAGTGCGTCCACCTCCGACACATGCGCATCTGTCAGCGGAGAAAAGTACACAAGTGTCGCTCCCATATCCTCTAACATGCGCAGATTCTCCCGATAATAAAAGGAAAATGCCGCATCTCTTGCCACGCCAATGCGATAACCGGCTGGGAACTTGCTTTTTTCTGTCTCACCTGTCGCCTTCTGTATCTGCAACATCTCTGCTTGTGCCGCGATCTCCAGAATCCCGTCAATATCAATCGTTTTTCTGGCAGCTTCCGCAACTGTTTCCACCCAGTCTCTCTGCTTCTGCATTTCATCCGGTTGCAGCAGTCCAAGGTGTCTGGATGGTACCGCAAATGATGCATCTTCCGGCAGATATCCAAGCACTGGAATCCCACATTCCGTCTCGATCACATGCTTGATCCGGCTGTAAAACATCGGTGATACACGGTTTAATATCACCCCTACAATCCGGCTGTCCTTCTTATATTCCATAATTCCGCGGATGATCGCCGCAAGCGTGACACTCGCGCCCTTCGCATCCACGATTAGAACGACCGGTGTCTTCGTAACCTTGCTTAATTCATAAGAGCTTGCCATCGTCGTTGTTCCACCAACACCGTCGTAATATCCCATGACGCCTTCCATCACGATCAATTCTGCATCCTTCGTGTCTCGCGCCAGGATGCGTCCAATCGCATCAGCATCCGCAAAGAAGGTATCCAGATTTCCAGTGTCGATTCCGAGCACCGTCCGGTGAAACATCGGATCGATATAATCCGGACCGCATTTATACGCCTGTACCTTTATATTCTGTTTTTTTAATGCTGCCAGCACACCACACGTCACGGTTGTTTTTCCGCTGCCACTCCGTGTCGCTGCGAACATCACGCGTGGGGTATTTACCTGGATATTATTCTTGTGTTGCATTGTTTCTCCCCGACTGTAACTGTACATGTTATACCATTGATTCTTACCAGCTGTTCCTGTCCATTTTCCATACTATTGTTTCTTCTCGGCTGTTTCTGTGCATTTTCTATACTATTGTTTCTTCCGGTCGCTCCTGTACATTTTCTATCCCATCGTCACGATCCACACCGGATTTTGTGCTTGCATCATATGATACGGGCCAGCTTCGCGGCTGCGCGTCACCGCCATCTGTACCATATTAAAATCCACGTTATGCCGCTTCGCTATGTCTGCCAATGTAAGCATTTCTGCCTGCGTCTCCAATGTGACCGCAGTCAGAACAATGCGTGCGTTCGGATTTTTCGCATAGATCTGATCCATGATCTTGAACAGATTTCCGCCATTTCCTCCGATAAATACATGCGTCGGTGCAGGAAGCGTTGGAATCACTTCCGATGCTTCGCCCGCAAGGATCTCCATATTTCCCACATGAAACTTCTCTCGGTTCGCATGCAACAATTCCACAGCTTCTGGCTTTTTCTCAATCGCATATACCGTTCCCTGCTCAGTCAGGAGTGACAACTCAATGGATACTGAACCCGTTCCCGCTCCTACATCGTAAATGACTGGTGCAGGATTGCTTGTCATGCATTGCCCGCTGTTCTGATCATATTTCACCAGTCCTGTGTCTTCCTGAATTCCAAGCTTTGCGATTACAACCATCCGCACTTCTTCCTTCGTCATCGGCACCTTACCCCGGATAAACATTTCATCTTTGATTCCCGGAGCTAAACGCCTTGGCTGCGGATGATCATTTATAAATATCGCAACCGCCAGCTTATCAAATGTTTCCTCACATAGATTTTTGGCATACTTCTTTGTAATTTTCTCATCAGGATATGACAACCGCTCTCCAACGACTACCGCGATTTCTCCCAATCCCACTTCGGTAAGCCGCTTACAGACCTCTGCCACCTGATTTTCACCGCCAAGCAATGTACCAACCTTCGCATGATGCAGCACCTTCGCTGGAATATTTGCAGAGACGCCATGATTGCTGATAAGCTCTGCATCCTCCCATGCCCAGCCAATTTTATCAAACAAATACTGAACAGACGAGAGTCCCGGAATATAACAAAGCTCATAAATTGTTTTATCTGCCTGTATCTGTTCGGTTGTTCCTGTCGTGTCATCCACCATATTGCAGACTTTCCCCACAGCCTTCCGCAACATCATGGAAAGCTTCTTCGCGCCAGAATAAAAGCCAATATCCCCGGAGAACACTACCGCAATCATCTCTCCGACATGATTTTGAATCAGTTTTGCAATTTCTTCTGCCTTATACGCATTATAAAATGTCTGCTCCGCGTCGCGTCCATCTTCTTCACAGAGGTTCTTCCAGATCGCAAGCATGCGGGAAGCACCGATACATACGGTCGCCTGCGATAATGCCTGTACCGCTTCCCGCGTCAGGCAATCCGAATTTCCCGGTCCCATACCGATCAAATATACGATTGTGTGTTCATTATTCCCCATTCTTTTGATTCTCCTTTCTGCCCCTTATCATATCAGACAAATATTTTTCTGCCTGTTCAAGTGACATCACCGGTTCTACCTGCTCCTTCGGACGCCCGATCACAACCAGATGCACTCCCGCGGCAAGCGCAGCCTCACATTTTTCATCGTAGCCGCCGTTCTTCCCACTTGCCTTTGTCACAAGGAAATCAGCATTTGCATAGCGCAAAGTTGCCAGATTCATCTCCAGATCAAAAGGGCCCTGCATGCAGATCAGATGCTTGCCGGTAAATCCCAGTTCCGTACATGCCTCTACCACAGACTGCGTTGGAAGCACACGCGCCGTACAGCGCGATTCATAGTCCGGGATCTGCGTATACAAATGTAATTCTTTGCTGCCTGTCGTAATCAGAATGTTTCCGGTCGCGCCTTTCAGATAATCAACCGCCGCCTGTGTATCCTCAACATAGACACTGTCCGATGCTTCACAGGTATGCATCTCTCGCCGCACGCGAATATACGGAACTTCCACCGCCTTACACGCCTGATAGATATTCTGTGTCACGATCACCGCATACGGATGTGTCGCATCCACACAGAGGTCCGCCTGTACTGCCTGCAGGAATTCCTGCATATCTGCCTGCTCCAGCCGACCCACATGCACCTTGAGCGCGGCATCCTCCGGCAGTACCTGTGCACCATACTCCGATGCCACGCAAACATGGACTTCGATAGTCTGCATTTTCTGCTTCTTGTTTAATTGTATCAGATACTCGGCAAGCTGTCGCCCCTCCGTTGTACCGCCAAATATGACTACTTTCATGCGTTATCTCTTCTATATCCGCGCGGTGTCACCATCGCGTCACCAACTTTTCGTGTCTGGGAATTTCCGATAAATACTGTCGTGAACATATCCACCTGCGTCTCCAGTAACTCATCCAATGTCAGAATTCGTTTTTCTTCGCCATCGCGCCCGATATTCCGCGTGATTCCACAGATTGTATCTCCAGATTTTTTCTGTAACAGAATCTGACACGCTTTCTGCAGATAATCATGTCGTTTGTGACTGGACGGATTGTACAGACAGATTGCGAAATCACCCTCAGCGGCTGCCGCAAGACGCCGCTCTATCAGCTCCCACGGTGTCAGCAAATCACTCAGACTGATCACTGTAAAATCATGCCCAAGTGGCGCGCCAAGCAATGCCGCACCGGATAATGCTGCCGTCACGCCCGGAATCACATGTACATCCACCTCCGGAAATTCTGTTGCCAGCTCCAATGTGATTCCTGCCATGCCATATACGCCAGCATCACCACTACAGACAAGCGCGGTCTTCTTTCCGCCTGCCGCAGTTTCCAGTGCCAGCCGACATCGTTCTACCTCCTGCCTCATACCATTCACCAGATATTCCTTATCCGGGTAATACGGCTTCAGCAAATCAATGTACACCTTATATCCCGCAATCACTTCGCAGGCTTCCACGACGTCGATTGCTTCCTGCGTCATCTTCTGTCTCGCGCCGGGGCCAAGCCCGACAATATACAATTCCTTCTTACTATCTGCGCTCATATTTCTCTCCGTTATTGCTCTATATTTCTATGTTATAGCTTCTGGTTTGGGTTTTTTCGCTTGTTTTTCGGTTCCCACACCCACCGCGTGGGTTTTTCTGCTTACTTTCCACTCGCTACGCCCACATACGCCAGTGCTACCGTCACGCCATCCTGCGCCTGCTTGCGAAGCAACAGCTCTCCATCATTCGCGCCATGCTCGCTTGCATATTTCACTGCACTGCGCTCACAAACATTATCCACGCCTGTCACGCCTGTCACGAACTCGGATGCGGAAAACGTTCCCGACACCGCCTGCAATTCTTCTGCCGTATATGTCTCAAATGGCACTTTCCGCGTCTCGCAGAATTCAAGCAATCCAGCCTCTTCCTTCTTCAAATCGATGCTTGCCACCGCACATAACGCTTCCATCCGCAAGCCTGCTTTCGCAAATGCATCCTGCACCGCATGCTCGATTTTATCCGAAGATGTTCCCTTCTTGCATCCAATTCCTGCTACGATGCAGAGTGGAACAAGCTGCAACGTTTTCTCATCTGGCAGGATATCTCGTGGAGTTACAATAACCTGATACGAACCTATCTTTAATCTCCGAACATCGATTCTATTCCCGCATGCGTTCTTCTCTTCTTCCTGCGAAACCTCTGCTTCATCCACCCACACAGGCTTCGCCCCGGTCGCCAGCACCTCTGCGCTGATTGCCTTCGCCTTCGCCCAGTCCGTCACAACTAAATTATGTTCCCGCGCATAATCATCGATAGAAAACTGTCCTTCCACGTCCGTCGCCGTCGTAATGACCGGTGTTGCCCACATCACATCCGCCAGCATCTGTGTGAGTGCATTTGCCCCGCCGGCATGCCCGCTCACCAACGATATCACGTGTTTGCTGCATTCGTCCATGCACACGATTGCCGGATCTTTGGATTTGTGTGTCAGGTGTTCCGCTACACTCCGTACCGCGATTCCACTTGCTGTTACGAACACGATAGCGTCCACCTGTTCAAAATATTCGTCAACACATGCCTTCACTGTTTCCTTCATTGAAACCTCTGGAAGCGCCTCGCATTTTACCTTCGCAATAATTTCTGCACCGGAAATATTTTCCAGCTTCTTCGCCAATTTTTGCATTGTTGCATACCCACGCACACTGCATGTGATAAGCAGCACGCGGCGGATCCCTGCCGGAAGGGCAATCTCCGTCGCACCGCGGTATTCCGTTGCAAATGCTGCGTCATAGAGCTTTGATTTCTCATAGATACTTCCAAGTGCCGGAGATACGATGATCAGTGCCGTCTTCGTAATTCCCGCAGCTTCCATATCTTCCGGAAGCTTTGCCAGTGTCGTGCGGATGATTTTCTCTTCCGGCCACGTTGCTTTATACACGACAGCAACCGGCGTATCCTCTGCATATCCACCGATCAAAAGCTCCTGCCGTACCTTTCTTGCAAGCCCGGACGACAGATACAACACTAGACTGGCGCGATGTGCCGCCAGACTCCGCAGATTTTCCTTCTCCGGCACTGGCGTTTTCCCTTCTGCTCTTGTCAGAATCAAGGTCTGCGTCACATCCGGCAGCGTATACTCACACGCCAGCGACGCCGCGGCACCGAACACCGCACTCACCCCCGGGCACACATCATATGCAATTCCATATTCATCCAGCAGATCCATCTGCTCGCGGATTGCCCCATACACCGACGGATCTCCCGTATGCAGGCGCACCGTCCCTTTACCTGCTGCCTCTGCTTCCCGCATCACATCCACAACCGCATCGAGTGTCATATGCGCACTGTTATAGATCTTGCAATCCGCCTTTGCATAGGAAAGCAGCTCTGGATTTACAAGCGAACCCGCATAGATAATCACGTCCGCTTCCTTGATTCGATTCATGCCCCGCACAGTGATCAGATCACACGCACCGGGACCCGCTCCTACAAAATGTACCATTTATTTAACTCTCTTTCCGCATCACTCGTCTGCCCCAGATATCCATACTTCTCCGAAAATACAATAACTCCAAACCGCATCGTATCGCCGACTCTGCCTGCGACATGCTTCTCGATCGCCGCAAGGATACTCTGCATCACCACTTCCCGCAAGCCTTCTCGTTCCAACACATCCAACATCCGATCGGTATTGATACAGTCGTAGATTTCCTGTACCACCTTCGCTTCGGCGCCCGCCATCGCTGCATGCACCGCGAAGATTTCTCCTCGTCCATCTGCCACCTTGGAATGTGTGTTGAAAATTCCTGCCGCCAGCTTCACCAGCTTTCCGATATTTCCAACCAGCAAGAAATCCTTCATGCCATATGAGATTGCAAGGTCAATCGTATCACCGATATAATTGCTTGACTTGACGCTCTTTGTCAGATCAAGTTTCAAATATTCAGACGCATACGCCTGTCCATAGTTTCCCGGTGTGACTAATATTTTCTCTTCGCCGACCGCATGCAACTGCCGGATCTCCGTCTCGATCGTTGCCACAATCGCCTGCTCACTCATCGGCTCTAAGATTCCGCTTGTTCCTAGCACCGACAGTCCGCCCTCGATGCCAAGCTTCGGGTTAAATGTGCGCTTCGCCAGAGCCTCGCCCTCTGGCATCCAAACCGTGATGTGCAATGGCTCACTGACATTTGCTTTCTCGCACACATCTGCCACCGCCGCAAATATCATCTGCCGCGGTACACGATTAATTGCCGCCTGTCCGACTGCCTGTTCCAGGCCTTCTTTCGTGACACGCCCGATGCCGATTCCTCCATCTAATATCAGATATGGAAATGATTCGCTGGTAAATGCGCAGGACCTGTCTTGGCTTCCATCTATCTGCTCTCGCACACGCTGCTTCGCATACGCCACCGTCACACAGACATCCGTGCCGTTTGTCACATCCGGATCATCGCCGCTGTCCTTCACAACCTTATAGCTTACCCTGTCTGCATCCGCCTCCAACAGATACACCGGAACGGAAACCGTCATCCCCTTCGGCGTGCGCAAGGTTACCGCATGGCTTTCTACCCCAAGCAGAAGCTGTATCGCTGCTGCCTGTGCCGCCGCTGCACTACACGTTCCTGTCGTAATGCCCAGCCGGAGCTTTTTTTGATTTTTGATCACATATTCTTCCATACGCATTTCCAATCTGTAAAATCTTCTTTATTTATACCATTTCATACGGAAATTGTAAATTTATTTCCGTTCCCGCTATGCACCTCTATTTTCAATCCTGGTTTTTCTGCTTACTTTCTTCCTCCCACGCCCATCGCATGGGCTCCGGTCATATATCGCGCTCACTTCACTATACCACATGATTTACTTCCGAAAAAAGAGCAGGACTTCCATCCTGCTCTCATGTGTATGAATTGCACAATTAACTATTTTTCTTTTCTTCTTCGGATCATACCTGTGATACCGACGCCTGCGCCAAGCATAAGCGTAATCATAATCGCTATCGGATATGCATCTCCGGTGGAAACCGTTTTATCCGTTTTCTTGCTTGTCTCTGTTGTCTTCGGGGCACCTGCCTGTGTAGTTGCTCCATCCGGCTGTTCCACGAATGTCTGCTGTGTGGTTGCCTGCTCACCTGTCGTCTGATTTTCTGTTGTTGTCGTTCCTTCTGTCGTCGTCTGCTCGCCTGTTGTGGATGGAGCCACGCCCTTTGCAACAACCACCTTGGTAGATGGCGATGCATAGTAATTGTTTGTTTCCTTATATCTTACGTAATAATCGCCATCGGAAAGCTGCGTCAGCGTCGTGCCTGTGCAGGCGGTCCAGCTTGTCTGATCAACACTATATTCCATCGTCGTTGCCAGATTGGCAATCTGACCATCATTTTTTCCATCAATTGTTTCTGCCGTCGGTGTCAATCCCGTCGGTGCATTCTGATCTGCCTTTTGGATGGTGAAGTTTTTCACAATTTGTCCATGTAAACTATTTATTCCGTCGATTGTGACACTCGCTGTTCCCGCATTTTTGTTATCGGCATAAGTCAGTGTATAGCTTGTGTTCTCTGTCAGTGTCTGTCCGTCATAGGTTACTGTCACGGCAGGTTTTTTTTCATTGCCATCATAGACATATGTATCCGGATTGAGTGTAACGGTAAGTTGTGAATCGGTGAGCCTGCGATAACGAAGTACATAATTGCTTGCCTCATTCCTCTGTTGGTCAAAGATTCTTGTTCCCTTTGCATTAAAACGATACCCTTCTGGCAGAAATTCTTTTACATCTAAACCATTCGCGACATTGCCATAATTATTGATATATGCATTTGTTCCAACCTCAAACACACAACTTTCCTGCATTGTTAGCTTCTCAAGCCAGCAATAATCACCAACCATATCCACCTGACTTGTTCCTTCCAATGCAACACCACCATTAGTACCCCAGTAAAGATGTGATATCGTTAGTTTTACATCATTCAATGTCAACACTGGATCATTTCCAACATTTGCATTATCAATTTCCGCTGACATACTTCCATTTTTTATCGTCAATGCATTCATAGTGGAAATCTGTGTAATCGTCAAATTCTTGTCATTCAGATCAATCGTAAGATTTTTGTTTCCAATATCAACAGAACAGGTCTCCGTTGCGTCTGCCAGCATCTTGATTGTATAATTATTATATACATTTCTCGCCGCTACTTCAAACGTTGTATATCCCGCTATCTTCATTCCAGTCTCATCCAATACCTCTGCCACTTCTACCGCAGCCTTGACCGGCACAACCTTCGTCCCTCCGCTTATCGAAAAAATTGTGGCTGCTGCGATTACAACTGCCATCACCTTCCGCATTAACTTCTCTCTTACTTTCATTTTCTCTCCTCCTACTACCTAGGACTTTCCTGTCCTAAATATTATCCTCTTTACATTTTTTTCATTCTTTTTCTTTACCATACCTTTGGGGGGCGCGTCAACCCTTCTGGGACGAAATGCATTTTTCTGGGGCGAAATGTCATTTGGATGCATAGATTCCTATAGGAAATTGTGTTACAATGTTAAAAATTACAATTTAGCCATTCATCAGAGAGGAAATGAATATGAACCTTGCCATCGTGGATGACAATCCGGAAGAATTACAGAAATTATATAAAACCATTATGGATTACAGCCGCACGCACGATGTTGCAATCGCCTGTGACTGCTTCGCGACATCTGCTGCATTTCTTTCTGCATGCGCACAGATCTCATATTCTTTTGTTATCTTTGATATTTATTTACAGGATACAACCGGAATTGATCTGGCGGCAGAATTCCGCAGGAATGCTCCCCGGACACCTATCGTGTTCCTGACCAGCAGTCCGGAACATCGGGCAGATGCATTCCGGGTGCATGCATTTGATTATCTCGAAAAACCCGTAACCGGGGAGATGATCGCCCGGCTGTTCGACGAGCTGACGATCACGCAGGAAGAAGAGACTGACACACAGGCATTTTCAATCTCGATAGACCGGAAGCAGATTCCGGTTTTATATTCTGACATCCGCTATATCACCTCGGATTCCAACTATCTACAGATTCAGGGGCGCGATGTGTTCCGTTGCCGCATGCCATTTCGCGAAGCCGCATCCATCCTCACACAGGACGAACGGTTTCTGACCATCAACCGGGGGATACTCATCAACCTGGACTATGTGCAGCATATGGAGAACGCTTCCTGCACCATGTGCGACTCCACAACATTTTCGATTCATAGGAAAAATGCAGCCGCCATCACACAGGCTTATATCGCTCACCAGTTTAAGCGGCGCACGAAGGCATTGACGAAAGGAGGGCTCTCATGAATTTCTGGAACCTCGTTTACAGAGCCGCCGAATACGGCATTATCCTCCCCGGCATCTTTCTTTGCATCATCCCTGTTGCGGACTGGCTCATCATTCCCCAGAGGAAGCTCTATCCGGTGCTGCTGCCATGCATGGTTGCAGTCTGTTTTGTGCTGGCATGGGTGGATTCTTCCGGCTCCTACTACACAAACATATTCTTCTTCCCTCTGCTCGGCATCTGTCTGATTGCGTATTTTTTGACTGTAAAACTGGAGAAGTTGAAATTACTCTATATGTTTTTATGCGCAACCGCTGCGTTATCCTTCGGCTGCATCATGAACTATTACATCATCGCGCGGATCGATCCGCATTCTAACATACACGACGACTCCGTGCCCGGTCTGATCATACAATATGCGGTCAGCCTTCTCATTATGTCTGTGTTACTCCACATGCGGCACAAATTCCGATGGCTGTTTGAGAATTTCAACACGACATTATTCTGGAGAATCGCATGGATGATTCCCGCAATCATCTCCTTTTGCAACATCTACATGATTCCGATTGATTATGCCAACATCCGCGTCGGGCGGATCTTCCAGATTGCAATGGTGATCGAGGGTGTGCTGTTCCTGTTCTTCATGCTGTTCCAGTCCCTGTTGTACATCATCGCCGTCACGACCTCCCGGAAGATCGAAGCAGATTCCACCGCCCTGATGTACCAGCTTCAGGCAGACCAGTATGAGAAAATGCAGGCATATCTGGATGAGACACGCCGTATCCGGCATGATTTCAAGCATACGATTGCAGTATTGAACGAACTTTCCCAGACCGGCCAGTATGAGAAATTACAGGAATATATCTCCAACTATTCTTCCGAGATATCGAATGTACAGGCACCTGCCACCTATTGTGACAACCCCGTGGTCAACGCAACGATTCATTATTATATCGATATCGCCCAAAGCTATGGCATCCGGACGAAGCTGCAGGTTGTTATTCCAAAGGAGATAGCGATCTCGGATATTGACCTGTGCCTGATCTTCGGCAATCTGCTTGATAACGCAGTCACCGCATGCCGCCATGTCCGGACCGATGCCCGTTTCATCCGCTTATCCGCGGATCTCGACACCCCGGGGCACCTGTATATCACAATGGTAAACAGCTTTGACGGCAATGTCTGCACGCGGAACGGAAAATACATCTCCACGAAGGAGCGTAAAAGTGGTATCGGTCTTGCCTCGATTCAGGCAACGACACAAAAATATCACGGTTCCTCGAATTTTTATACCGAACAACATGAATTTATCTCGAATATCATGTTAAAACTAAAGGAAAATGAAACGGAGTAGTTTTATGAATATCACAGTTATCTTCACAGGCGGCACGATTGGTTCGTCTGTACAGCAGAACTTTGTCTCCACTGATACACAAATGCCATATCGACTGCTGGCAATGTACGAGACCGAGCAAAAGAAAAAAGGAGCAGCCATCCCGCACTTTCAGACGGAAGCTCCTTATACAACCCTGAGTGAGTATATGGATGGTTCGCATCTGAACCTGCTTATCTCCTGCATCCGGGAGCAGCTCACAAAGGATATTGACGGCATCATTGTGACGCATGGCACGGATACGCTTCCTTTTACCGCCGCGGCGCTTGGTATGTGCTTTGCCTATGCAAAGGTTCCAATCCTGCTCGTGTCAAGCAATTATATCTTAGATGATCCGCGTGCAAATGGACTGACGAACTTTACCGCTGCCGTTGATTATATCACTTCCCCAACTTTGCCAACAGCCGTCGGCATCGCCTACTGTAACACCGGAAGTACGCCGAAGATCTACAATGCACTTGGCGTCTACAACCATTATCCGTTTGACGACAGTTTGTACGAACGTTCTTATGATGCATATGCGGATGCGATTGCACCTGTCCTTCAGGAGTTTTCCGACCTGCGGCAAACATCCGTCCACTTCGATACATCCTGCCCAGTATGCTTCTTCCAGTCCATGCCGGGTATGCAGTATTATCTGCCGGACAATGCATGCGTAGTGTTGATCCACGCTTACCACTCCGGTACGATCAATACGAAAAATCCATCTCTGCTTGCACTCGCCGAACAGGCGGCACAAAAAAAGATCCCGGTCTATCTGACCGGAATCTCTGCATATTCTACTGATTATGACAGCAAAGCGGTATACGAATCTCTTGGGATCATCCCGCTTCCAGAATACAGTCCGCTTGTTGCGTATATGTATCTGTGGTACAAACACAGCCAAAAACGCTGATTATTTTCCCTGCAGGAAATCCTGCATCTTCTGCAGGTTAGCTGCCATCAGATCATATCCATTCTGATAGAATGCTTCCTGCTTTTCTTTGTCCTGCTCAAACTTGCTGATGCTGTCTAACTCCGGACGGAACACGAGAAGCTTTCCTTCCTTCTCGTATCGGTCGATCCGTTCTAACTGCTTCGCATACATCTCACGTCTGCGCATCAACGTATCATAAAATGCCGGATATTTCTTCTTATAGGTACGCATCAGCACGCGGATCTTTCCATAGTTTGTCGGTGCTTCCTCTGGCTTTCTTGTCAAAATACAGACAACCCGGTCACATCCAACCTCAAATGCACGCTTCACCGGAATCGAATCAGCCAGACTTCCATCCATATAATGGAATCCATCTAATTCAACCGGATTGCACAGCACAGGAACTGAACACGATGCCTTGACTGCCGTCAGCATGCGCTTCTCATCCTCTGTCTTTGCGATATATTCGGCTTTTCCAGTCTCGCAGTTTGTCACTACGAGCTCTACCTCCGATGGTGACGCAACGAACTTCTCAAAGTCAAATGGATACTGCTTATGCGAAAACTCCATCACCATACGGTCTAAATCAAGCATCTTCTTGCTTTTACGCATCTGCTTGACACCATAATATGCATTTTCACCGCTTGCGGTAATCGTCCATTTGGTACGACCTTTTTGCCCTGCCAGATAATTAACCGCGTTTCCAGCGCCGGCAGATACTCCTACCACATAATCAAATACTATCTGATTATCCATCAGGCAGTCCAATGCTCCTGCGGTAAAAAGCCCGCGGAACGCACCGCCCTCTAATACAATACCTGTCTTCACGTTTTCATCTCCTCGGATCTGCTTCTTTTAATTCGTCAAGCTTCTCCTGAATTCTCTTCTTTACCAATTCGCATACATCATGCTTCCGCAATTTTCCATATTCTTCATATGGAATTGGCGGCAGGAAATATACCTGTGTCCGAACCTTCTCAAAGGTATTCGTATCCATCGACCTCCACGAATCGTAGATCACAACTGGAACCATTGGTGTCTTGGATTTTAACGAACACGAGAAACATCCGGACTTAAATTCCTGTAACTCATTTTTATTATCCGTATAACCGCCCTCTGGGAAAATCAAATATGGTTTTCCATCCTTCACACGCTCGGCAATCGTCTTGAGTGCTCCGATCTGCTGCTTCGGATCCTCAAAGGAAATCGTGGTTCCCTCCACCAGTCCACAAACCTGTCTTGCCACCAGACGATCTGCGGATTTCTCTTCCCACAACATCGCACATGGCTTCGGATGTGCCAACATGATACCAAGTGCATCGTATTTCCCCTGATGGTTGGCATACATGATGTAGCCGCCATCCTGTGGCAGATTCTCCCTGCCAAATACATCCGTCTTGGTACGGGCGCGTCTGCGCATATGATTCTCGATCTTCATCGCAAAATCATACCGCTGCTGTTCGGTGTATTTTTCTTTGTGTTTTATCATATAATTCGCACGCGGAATATGCGTGGCAACGAACAACGGACTCGTTGCAACAACGAATTTAAATCTCAAATTTTTCAATCTTTCTCAACCCTTATATCCCCATGCCATCCTGCATAGTTCTGTGTCTGCCTGCAACCTGGAGCTATCACAACATCTTCTTCTTTCGCAGCACAATTGTCACTACAATACAGATGACAAGTGTAAGCACACATATAATCATAAATCCCCATGGTTCCTTTGAAAACGGCATACCGTTGCCATTTACATTCATACCATATAATCCCGATATAATCGTCGGTATGGACATGACGATCGTAATCGCAGCCAACAGCTTCATGATGTTGTTCAGACGGTTATCAATGAATGTTGACATCAATTCCCGTGTACCCTTTAAGATATCCCGGTAGATCTGCGTCATCTCTATCGCCTGCAGATTCTCGACAATCACATCATCCAGCAATTCCTGATCCTCCGGGAATTTCCGGATTCCGCTATACCGTGTCAGACGGTCCACGACCATCCGGTTCGCACGCAATGATGTATCAAAATACACCAGGTTGGATTCCATCTCATGCAGGTTGACGATATCGGCATCCTCCGTTGCGCCTCCCATACGTTCCTCCATCTCAAGTCTGCGCCGGTCAATAATCCGAAGATACGACTGATATAACATGCTCGTCCGGTACATAATCTGATAGGTAAAACGCACCTGCTTCTTCGTGGTAAAATCTCGTATATTATTGACAATAAAATGCTTGAGCACCGGTGTCTCCGCCGAACACACCGTGATAATTGCATCGTCCGTCCATACAACCCCCAGCGGGATGGTTGTATATGCCTCCTGGTTGTGCCGGATCTCAACCGAAGGAATATCGAATAATATCAAAACATAATCATCGTTGACATCCACACGGGATGACTCCTCATCGTCCAGTGCAGCCCGGATATCTGCGAGATCCACATTATATCTTCTTGCAATCTCGAGACTCTCGTCCTGCGTCGGCGCTGTCAGATTGATCCATGTACCAGGCATAAACTCATCAATCTGTCTGAATTTTCCATTCTCTGTAATGTACTTACTGATCATATCCTTCTCGCCTCATTGTCTCCCTTTTTCATGGCAAAAGCCTCACTGTCACATATTTTATCACGACTTTTCCCATTCGAAAACCCCTAAATATATTTCTTTAAATAAATATTCACTCTGCCCTTTCGCGTCTCACTTCCGGCACCGCAATACCGGAACTTTCCGTACCCGCGGACTGAGAAACTATCGCCATCTTTTAAGACCAGACTGTTGCGTTCCTCAATTCTGCCGTTACGTGTGACTTTCTTCGCCCGGAATATATCCAGCGTCTCGTTGCGGGAGCATTTCGTGACGGCTGCAACGATGGCATCAAACCTCGGTGCACTGACGATCACGTGTATATCCTCAAGTACAGGCTTCAGATCCTCGATCTCACCCTCCACGAGAGAGGTTTTCACGTTCGTATGTTTTATCTTTGTCAGTTGCTCCATAATATATGCAGCGATATTCTCCTGACAGAAAATATATGCCCGCTTTCCATCCTTTACCAGAATGTCACCGAGCACAGACCGTTCAATCCCCAGATTCATAAGCGCGCCGAGAAAATCGCGATGACTCAGATCTTCAGCGAATTTGTCCAGTAATGGTTCTACCAGAATAATCGAGATGGGGAACACGCCCGCATACCCAAACAATTCTTCCGAGCCAAACTGCACCATCTGCCGTTCGCACTCCGGCGTTCCGCCGAAGCAGGTCATCCCAACAAAGGAGAAATCCGCCTGCTTCTCATAGACCACCGCAAGCTCCGCGGGTGTCAGGAATCCGGTGTATGTATAAATATTTTGTCTGTATGCGCGCTTCGCCAAATCCTGCAAACGTGCAATCAATACCTGTTCTTCGTTCATATCTACTGATTCATAGATTAGCCAAGAATCGCCTTATCGTTCGCAAATTCCTCGCCACTTGCCTCTTCAAACTTGTGAAGCAGATCTGCAACGGTCAGCTTCTTCTTCTCTTCACCACGGATATCGAGAATGATATTGCCATCCATCATCATGATCAGCCGGTTTCCGTGTGCGATTGCATCCTTCATATTATGTGTGATCATCAACGTGGTCAGATTATCGCGGTTGACGATCATATCGGTCGTCTGCAATACCTTCGCCGCAGTCTTCGGATCAAGAGCGGCTGTATGCTCATCGAGGAGCAGGAGCTTCGGCTTCTTCAGGGTTGCCATCAGCAGTGTGAGTGCCTGTCTCTGACCACCGGACAGAAGTCCTACCTTCGATGTCATACGGTCTTCCAAACCAAGTCCCAGTGTAGCCAGCATCTCACGATACTTTGCATGCTCCTTCTTCGTGATTCCGGCTTTCAAAGTACGGCTGTCTCCCCGGCGGAGTGCCAGTGCCAGATTCTCCTGAATCTCCATTGTCGCTGCTGTTCCGGTCATTGGATCCTGGAACACACGGCCGAGATATTTGGCACGCTTATATTCCGGAAGCTTTGTTACATCGGCATCCCCAATCAGGATCTGTCCCTGATCGACCGGCCATACACCGGCGATTGCATTTAACATCGTAGACTTACCGGCCCCGTTTCCACCGATGACGGTTACGAAATCGCCATCCTCCAGCGTCAGATTCAGTCCTCTTAATGCCATTTTCTCATTGACCGTTCCCGCATTGAAGGTCTTATAAATATTCTTCAGCTCTAACATAGTATTTACGCCTCCTTCTTCTCTGCGGTTGCCGCAAGCTTCTTACCCTTGTTGAAATGTTTTCCCTTCCAGTAAGGCACTGCAAGGAATACTGCTACGATCAAAGCCTGGAACAACTTCAACAGATCCGTATCGACGCCGAGCCAGATAACGATCTGCAATACGATGAAATAAATCACTCCACCGATACCAACCGACAGAAGCTTCAATGCGAAGTTCTTGAAGATACGGCTGAATATTGCCTCACCGATGATAACCGATGCCAGACCGATTACGATCGCACCTTTACCCATATTGATATCTGCAAATCCCTGATACTGTCCAAGACATGCACTTGCAAATGCAACCAGACCATTCGAGATCATCAATCCGAGTACCTTGTTGAAGTTCGTGTTAATACCCTGCGCACGCGCCATATTCTCATTACAACCCGTTGCACGAAGCGAACTACCAAGCTCTGTACCGAAGAACCAGTACAAAATTCCGATGACAACAATCATAAATAGAAATACGACAAAGATGGAATTCTTATAGAATGCCACTCTCTTTATGTATCGGAGAGAAACTGCCAAATCATATTTGTCCACATTGATCGGCTGATTTGCCTTCCCCATGATCTTCAGGTTCACTCCCCACAGACCAAGCTGTGTCAGAATACCTGCCAGAATCGCCGGGATTCCCATCGTTGTATGGAACAATCCAGTTACCAAACCAACAAGCATACCTGCGAGTGTCGCGATCGCCATCGCGGCTGCTACATGATACCCTTTCTGCATCAACATAATACATACGGCTGCGCCGGTACACATCGTTCCATCGACGGACAAATCGGCGATGTCCAGAATCCGGAACGTAATGTACACGCCAATCGCCATAATACCCCAGATCAGACCCTGGGCAATCGCGCCTGGCATGGCATTGAATAAAGCACTTACATCCATTTCTTTCTCTCCTTTATTTCTTCATTAACAAAAGTCGGGTAGAAAAACTCTACCCGACTACTATACTATAATAATACAACAAAAATCAAGTAAATACGCTTGTTTTCGCTATTCTTTTCGATTACTCGTTTGTGATTGCTTCGTAATCATCTGGTACGCTGATACCGAGTTCGTCACAGATATCCTTGTTGTACTTCTTTGTAAACTGTGGTGCATACTCGATTGGCATCTCTTCTACCTTAGACTCACCCTTCAGGATCTTGGCTGCCATCTTACCAGTTGCGACACCCAGATCATAGTAGCTGATAGAAAGTGTTGCAACACCACAACCCTTACAGATACCTTCCTCGCCGGCAACTACAGGAGTCTTTGCTGGCATACAGATATTCTTGATGATCTCTGTATTAGCTGCGACTGTGTTATCTGTTGGAACGTAGATCACATCACTTGCATTGGCTGCAGATGTTGTGACTGTTGAAAGGTCATTGGAATCGGAGAATGAATAATACTCACATGTATATCCAAGCTTCTCCAGAGCTGCCTTGACTGTATCTACCTGATACTGGGAGTTTGCCTCTGCTGAACAGTACAGAAGTCCGACTGTCTTTGCATCTGGGAACAGCTCCTTGATCATATCTGCCTGACTCTCCAGTGGTGCAAGGTCAGATGTACCAGAAATATTTCTACCAACGGTACCATTGAAATCCTGAATCTCAAGTGCAACACCATACTCTGTTACAGATGTACCAAGAATTGGGATTGTATCTGTACCAGCAGCGGCTGCCTGCAATGCAGGCGTTGCATTTGCAAGGATCAGATCTACATCGCTGCTCACAAAACCATTGATGATCGTCGCACATGTATTAGCATCACCCTGTGCGTTCTGCTCATCAAACTTGATTCCGTCTTCACCAAACTCTTCTACCAAAGCATCCTTAAAGCCCTTTGTTGCGGCATCGAGTGCCTCATGCTGTACTAACTGACAGATACCTACCGTATAAGTATCATCCTTCTTGCCGCCACAGGCGCAAAGGGAAAGTGTCATTGCAGCAACAGATGCAACTGCAAGTAATTTCTTTAATTTTCTCATGATTCTCTTCCTCCTCGACGATATGCATGTCTTCGCTGCATATCCATTTTCTTTACTCATTTATTGCTCTAACGGGTTAATGATTTAGTGTAATAAAGTATTACAGTAACAGATTAAACCACGATTATTTAAAAATGTCAAGTTTTTGTAACCTTTTCGTCCGCCCACGTGTATAATCTGTGAAAGGCCTTTTGAAACAGACGGAGGATGTGACTATGAAGATACCAATACGGATACTGATGGAACGCTATCAGAATCATTTATACCGGATTGCATTCAGTATCTGTCAGAACCGCGAAGACGCAGAAGATGTCGTGCAGGACACCTTCCTGCAATATCATATTCTGAAGAAAGAATTTGAAGACGAAACCCATATCCGTGCATGGCTGATGCGGGTTGCAATCAACAAATCCAGGAATATCGTTCGCGCCTTCTGGCGGAAACACCGGCAATCCTTAGAAAGCTATATGGAGGAGCTGGATTTCCCAGATACTGAAAGCAGTACCCTGTTCGAGGCAGTGCTGCGGCTCCCGGAGAAACAGCGCACCGTCATTCATCTCTTCTATTATGAAGATTACACGATCAAGGAAATCGCAGAAATACTGCATGTAAGCGAGAGCAACGTCAAGGTTCGCTTAAACCGTGGACGCGCCGCTCTTCGAGAAGAAATCAAGGAGGATTGGAACTATGACGAATCATGAAAAATATAAGCAGGCATTTGACTGCCTGACGACCGACGCAGAAATCAACTTAAACCCGGCATCCATCCGGCGCAGCCGGACAACCCGTGTGGTTCGGCGCATGTGCTACACTGCTGCATGTCTGGTCATGATGTTTGCCGCATCGAACGGCATATGTTACGCGGCGACCGGGAAATCTCTTGTGCACACAATCATTGTTATGGCAGATGGCTCGAATGTGGAGATCTCCGAGGATGACAACTCGGTTACATTTACCATCGAAAAAACAGGAGATCTTTCTTACACGACTGCCGAGAACGGACGCCTGTATCTAAATCTGAATGATGAGAAAACAGACATCACCGATCAGTGCAGCGACACAGACTATTTCCGGAAGGATTACACCGATTCCGAAGGAAATAAGCATGTGCTCATCGCAGGCGGAACCGTGGAAAGCTACGGCTGGGCAGAGTATATCTTCAATGCAGAGGGAAAAAATATTTTCAACACGATGAATATCCCAACTGACGAGGCGAATCCGGATGAGACGCCTGTATGGTTTGCGAAAGCTGAAAAAGACCTTGGAGTTGACGCAGACGCTCTGTTAGAGCAGGGCGGTTCCTACAAAATAGATGAAACCGGCATCGAACAGACCGAAACCGTGACAGAATCTGCACAATAATTGATTTTGCCGTTGCAACTACCCCCTGTATCCGCTATAATCAAAGTAGACTGTTGTGCAAAATATGCAAATTATCATGCATTTTTTGTACGAATTGATTAGCAACAGGGGGTAATTTTAATGATAGCTGGAAAAGAAGAAATCGAACGCCAGAAAGTATTCGGTCGTGACCACTTTGTATATGAAGAAAATTCCTACTTTATCGATGTCAACGATGACTCCGAGCGTATGTGGTTCCAGAACCGGATTGGTGTACCAAATTATAAATGGTTTCAGGAAGGTACGGGCGACAAGCACTGGGTTCTCTACAATCCGATCTGTTTTATGCCTACCAAGAACTGGAATGGAAAAAAGATTCTGAAATTTAACTACCGTGAATTCAAGGGTGGACGTCTGGAGGTTCCGATCAATGCAAGTAGCTGCTGTGGTATGTTCTCCTGGGTAACGCTCCCGGAAGGCTTCCAGATCGGCGGACTGTTCAACACGCGTGGCATCAAGGACATGAACCTGATGTTTGCAGGCTGTGTTATGCCGAAGGGCTTCTCGCTCGGTGACCATTTCCACACGAAGGAAGTCGAGGATATGCGATACATGTTTTACCAGAGTTCTGTATCCGAGGCATTTGATTTCGGTAAGATCTTTGATACATCGCATGTCATGAACATGGAGTATATGTTCTCTGAGTGCCGTATCCCGGATGGACTGAAATTCCCGGAGCGGTTCCTGACTGCACAGGTAACGAATATGGATCACATGTTCTACGAGAGTGTGTTCCTTGGGAAAGCGGATTTTGGAGACGGCTTTGTTGTATCGCCGGGCACGAACACGAACGATATGTTCACGGACTGCATGTTCGGGGACGAGAAGATTGATAACAAGTACAACCAGGATTTCAACTATGTGAAGTCCAGATTAAGTTGACGGAATTTGCATTTATATAACTAAAAAGAAACCACATGGATACATTCTACGCAGACGCGCTCCCGCTCGGTTCAGCACGTAGCGGTACTAAATTCGCGCTTCGCACTCATTAAGTGCCGACGTGCTTCAACGGTCTGCTTTAGAATTGTATCCATGTGGTTTCTTTATTTACTTTATTGGCTCTGCAAATTCCTTACACTCTACCTCAATCTTACAAAAGCGAAAGAAACACACCTGTCAACTGCATAGATATCCAGATCGGATTCGAGTAATATACATATGTTTAGAACTTCTTAGTTTCAATACATCGTATTTACTCGAACCGATACTGGATATATGCAATTGATATGGTGTGCTTCGTTTATTTCACATATTTCCGGTAGAACGTATCGAGTTCGAGCGGCTTATCGTAGTAGTAGCCCTGGATACATTCGACACCTGCGTTTCGTACGATGGAGAGTGCTTCCACTTTCTCGACACCTTCCGCACAGACAGCGATACCAACCTTCTTGCAGTATGTAACGATGAATTCGATCAGCGCTTTGTCCTTCGGTTTCTCGGTGATACTCCGCGTCATCGTGTGGTCAAGCTTCACCATGTCGGCAGGAATGTCTTTGAGTACGGTCAGCGATGCATAGCCGGTTCCGAAGTCGTCAAGCGCAATGCTGATACCCGCATCCTTGAATGTCTGCAGGACGTCCGATAGAAATGACGTTTGCTCCACCCGGCAGCTCTCCGTCAGTTCCAGCATGACCGCATCATGCGGAAGCTGATAATGATCGAGCCGTTCCACAACATAACCTAAGAGCTCCGGATCTTTGAACTGTACATAAGACACATTGATCTGCAGACGCTTTAACGGCATATGTCCAATCTGCTCCCGCCACCTGGCAAGCGTCTGTAATGATTGGTCGATCACCCATTTTCCAACCCGGATGATCTCCTTGGAATTCTCCAGAATCGGAATAAAATCCATCGGTCCTATCACACCGAATTCCGGATGAGTAAAGCGGAGTAATACTTCCGCTGCATCACAGACCTCGCTCTTCGTCTCCACGATCGGCTGCATTACAATACGGAAACCCTTACAGTCTTCCTCCACGCACTCCCGGATTGCCTCCTTCAGACGTGTCATATATTTCTTCTGTGCAAATAATTCCTTGCTGTAGAATACAACATCATCGGTATTCGTCAGCTTTGCATGATCAAGGGCGTAAAACAGGTTACTTTGAATCTGGTCTAAGAACTCCCCATCTTCAGGGAAGAACGCTGCCGCTGCCTTAAACCGCAGGTGTACCACCTGCCCGGACACGACCAGATTCCGCATAAAGCTGTCTACGAACTTCTTGTATTCTACAATACGCTCCACACCTGCATCCTGCATGACAATCGCAAAATTCGCTCCGTCCATCCGAAATACATGACAGTTGTGGAGCACACCCTCACGCAGCTTCTCTCCGATCAAGGCGAGCACCTTATCACCATAAGCATAGCTGTATTCTGCATTGATCCGCTTGAAGTTCTCCAGCCCGATCATGAGAATTCCACCCCGCGCGCGGTCATCCAGCAGACGGTTTAACTCACTCCGGAACTGATGAACGGTCCACAGATTCGTGACTGCATCGATCTTTGTCTGATATCCCATATTCGTGACAAGACCACCAAACCACTCTGCTTTTCCATCCGCATCGTAAGTCATGTATCCACGGCAATTGACCCACACATATTCTCCCTGTGCGTTCTTGATACGGTACTCACAGTTGTGATACGGCGTCACGCCATGGAGAAGCTCCATAAGACTATCTGTATATGGTTCCACATCCTCCGGATGAATCCGGCTGATCCACTCCCGCGTGGAATCTCCGAATATCTCCCCCGGTAATCCGAAATATTCCACTGCCGATGCAGACCAGCGTATCATGTCTTCTTTTAAATTGCCATAAAATAAAAAAGTTTTGCCCGGCGCTTTGGATACCAGGTCAAAATAACGTGACTCGAATTCTGACTTGTCCACTCATACACGCTCCTTCCCTCTTGCTTTTCATTCTCTTGTGTATGCATATCAGAATGTTTACATTTTTTGCATATCTTTTCTTATTTATTATATAGGATATTTTCCAAATAGGCAATACATACTGCCAGAATATGAAAACAATCGTGCAAAACCGTTCCATTTCCCTCCGGTTCCTTCCGATACGAGCGGTACAAACTGTTGAAGCTTGTCCGGGAAAAGCATTTATCTACCGCATCCCGCATATTCGGCAGGACTGCAAGCATATCCCGCATATAAATATGCAACTGCTTTTCGTATCGGATATGCGCAAAAAATCCACTGGTATAGCGCATTGTGTGCGGATACGTGAAGCGGTCTGCCAGATAATGTGTCGCCTTTCCCATCTGGTAATAATCACGCACCGACAGTTTCTCCCGTTTCCGCAGCACGCGGTACACCCGGTTGACAAAAAAACGAGACCCTTCCGCTGTATGCCCACCGATCAGCATACGCCGATGGTCATTCAACGACAAAGGTCCCGCATCTTTTTGTTGTCTATGCGCGCGCAGCAACTGAAAATATCCGTGGATGTATGAACATTTGTTAACATCCGGCATGATATTCCCAATTACAAATGCGTATTTTTTTACCGGTTCTTCTATCTCAAATACACGTGCAAGATAACGCCCTAAGGCAAGATGATCTTTGGTTTGCATAAATCGAATCCCTACTTCTGTTCTTTTATTTCCAGCTCCGGCTGCATCGAAGCGACCTTCGTATTCGCCGGGATGGATGTCGTGACAAAAGAGTTTCCGGCTACAACAGAATTCTCACCGATCACAGTCTCGCCACCTAAGATAGTAGTATTCGCATAAATCACAACATTATTCTCGATCGTCGGATGACGCTTCACACCGGAAAGCAGCTGTCCCTTCCGTGTGGAGAGTGCTCCAAGCGTTACGCCCTGATAGATCTTCACATGATCGCCAATCGTCGTCGTCTCGCCGATGACGATTCCCGTACCATGATCGATACAGAAATATTCGCCGATCGTCGCACCCGGATTAATGTCGATTCCGGTCAGTCCGTGTGCATATTCCGTCATGATACGCGGAATATAAGGTACATTTAACTCATACAGGACATGTGCATACCGATATACAAAAATCGTGAAAATCCCCGGATAGGAAAGGATGATATCCTGGTGGTCCTTCGCCGCCGGATCACCGTTAAACTCCGCATCCACATCCTTTAAGATCATCGCCTGAATGTCCGGGATCTTCGCGATAAATGTTGATGTATACTCCTCCGCTTTCGCCCGGATCTCTGCATCGGCAAGCTCCTTGTTATCGAACTTCAAGGCGACACGCACCTGCTTAAACAGCCGTTCATAGAGGATTGCCAGCGTGCTTCCCGCGAAATTATCCTTGGAAACATATGCCATATTTTCAGAGCCGAAAAATCCCGGAAATGTGACCGTGCGCAGCCCTTCTATGATCGAAATGATTGCGTCCCGGTTCGGTACACAATCGCCGAGTGACATATCAAAAATCTTCTGTGCTTCGTAGTTTTCCTTCAGGCGCGCGGTTGCCTCCTGAATGGTTTTATTTACAATTGTTCCCATGACCTGCCTCCAATATCTATTCAAATCATAACCACCTCACACCCTCAGATGCATATGCCGGTCTGCATTTTATACCGGACACATATATTGCAATTCTGTTCATACTATATTATGATATAGAAAAATTGCGCGGATGTGCAATGACTATTTATATTTTCAATATTTATACTATACTATTATAAAACAAAAAAGTCCAAGGAATTTTTCGGAGGAACTATGAATAAGAAAGCATTGATCGCTATGAGCGGCGGTGTCGACAGCAGCGTGGCGGCCTTTCTGATGAAGGAGCAGGGCTACGAATGCATCGGTGCCACCATGAAATTATATCAAAACGATGACATCGTCATCAACAAGGAACACACCTGCTGTTCCTTAGACGACGTGGAGGATGCCCGTGCTGTGGCACATTCAATGGGCATGGATCACTACGTCATGAACTTCAAGGAACATTTCAAGGAACAGGTCATGGACAAGTTCGTGCATTGCTACGAATGTGGCATCACACCGAATCCCTGCATCGACTGTAACCGCTATTTGAAATTCGAATATCTGTACCAACGGGCACAGGAGCTTGGAATGGATTACGTTGTCACCGGACATTATGCGCAGATTGTACAGGATGAAACAACCGGGCGCTATCTCTTGAAGAAAGCAGTCGACGCAAGCAAGGATCAGAGCTATGTGCTCTATTCCCTGACACAGGATCAGCTTGCGCACACACAGTTTCCACTCGGCGGCATGCCGAAAAGCGAGACGCGTGCCATCGCGGAAGCACATGGTTTTGTCAATGCGAAAAAGCACGACAGTCAGGACATCTGCTTTGTGCCGGATGGAAATTATGCGAAGTTCATCGAACAGCATGCGTGCAAGACTTACCCGGAGGGCGATTTCGTTGATGTCCACGGCAATGTCTTAGGACGCCACAAGGGAATCATCCGCTACACGATCGGTCAGCGTAAAGGACTTGGACTGGCACTGAAAGAACCGATGTATGTCATGGATGTTGACATCGAGAAAAATCAGGTTGTCCTTGGTCGAAATGAAGATCTCTTCTCAAAACGCCTTGTCGCAGATGATGTGAATCTCATCTCAATCGGCCATATCGATACCCCGATCCGTGTCACTGCGAAGGTACGCTATCGTCATACGGAAGCACCAGCGACTGTCAATCCACTCCCGGATGGAAAGATTGAAGTCATTTTCAATGAACCACAGCGTGCAATCACGAAAGGGCAGGCCGTTGTTTTATATGATGGTGATATTGTAGTCGGCGGCGGCACGATCTGTGAGACAGAAAAACTATATTAAACTATTTTCTGCATAAAAAGAACTCGTAACAATTACATGCACACGCAAGCATGTTTGTTTACGAGTTCTTTTCTATTTCATTATACTTGATAGTCCTATATTGGAATTATAATTGACGTTCTGCATCTTCAACTCCGCCATATCCATACAGGCATGCCATATAATTCATGATGTCGTACGTCAGGTTGCCGCCTGCCTGTGCGATATCGGTCACAAATTTGCCAAACAGGATAAACGTCCGGTCTCCATAGGCAGCAATGTCTCTGCGCAGTGCCGATTCGATCGTCTCCTGTGCATCATTTGTATAGATAAAACGTACATAACCTGCCATCTTCGGATAATTCTCGATGAATTTCTGCAACCAGTCTAACTGGATTTGCACCAGATCCTCTTCGATGCCAATCCGTTTCTCACTCCGCTCTACCTGCAATGCATTTCCTGCCTTACAATCCTGCAGATAGCTTGCAAGCAGATCATTCGTCCAAGCCAGATACCGGCTCTTCCGCATGATGAAGAATGTATTCCAGTCGTCCGGATAGATGGTACTTCCAAACAACTTCCACTCCGCATCTATGATTGCCGCAATCGTTTCCTCGCGGTCAAATGGCGTTTCATTGCTCCATTCACGTGCCAGTCCCATCTCTTCTTCGAGGTCATATTTTGATTTTTCTGTTGTCTTTTCTTTTGCCGCCTGCTTCAAATCGTTTACATACTCGCGGTAGTTTGCTTCCATCTCGGCATCCTCCACGGCACCGAAATCACCGCGATCCACACGCTGTACCAGATCCTGCGCATATACATCAAGGAATGTATCTGTCCCTTTCACTACGCCCTGCATTTTTAGCTCCATCAACAGATATTCTGCAATATCCTCAAAGCAGGACACAATCTCGTCTTTATAATTCGTCTCATACGCGCTATACGTACGTCCTTCCCACGCAGCTGCCTGATTCGGAATCACTGCGATCCGGTCAAGGATCGGAGCCACGCTGTCAATGAGCGACAGGCTCTGCATGCCTTTCCGCATCCATTTATAATAAGGTGCATACTTCTGATTCAGCAGATAAATAATCTCCATCGTGTACTGCATGCCCTTTGCCACGCAGAGATTCGCGGTCACATAATCCTGTCTTGCCATCATACGTGCATAATTCGTCTGTGCTGTCTGCGCAAATCCATGCAGTTTCTCTGCCAGACGCATCATCCATACCTTTGTTGGATAATACTCAAGCAGACTCTCCCGTATCTTCGTAAATGCACCGGCATCATCGCGGAACACCATTCCATTGGTCGCCGCCGCCAGCTTCTCTTCTGAGATCTGCCGCCAGCTATCCGGGAGAATATAACCACCCTCTGCGGTTTTCTGTACCTTCACGCCAAGCAGATTCTCATAGAACTCGCGCACAGAGGAAACACCTCTTCTATGTGACAGCACCTTGTTGACCGAGTTTGTCGGTGCTTCAATTCCATTTTCACGTAAGAATTCATCGCCAAAATCAACCAGAAGCTGCTCATACGATTTCTGCAGCATACCTCCGATACTCCGGTAATCCTCCTCTGAAAGCCACAGACAGAATCCCAATGCAAAATCATGATCGCGCGAAATGGCATCGTCATAGCCAAAGCATTCCGAACCCTCTCCGACAAGTCCGACAGCAATCCGTGCCTCGTAATTCGGAAATTCCTCATGGATCATCTTCGCACCATGCAATTCATAAAAACGCTTGCAGATATGCAGCCAGTTATTCTCTGCATTTGGCTGAACCGTATCCTCCGATAATGTATCCACATAATCGGACTGTCCCTGTGCCGCTTCCTTGGTCCCGATTTCCTGCGGCACTGTTTCCGCCTGCACTTCTCCCATATGCACAATATTCGTCAGATATTTTACAGAAGGATTTGTTTTCATATCCGCAGTCAAAACTGCCGTCTGTTCTTCTTCCTCTTCCTTCTTCATTTCCTCGGCATAATATTTCGCCTGCTTATAACGCTCTTCGATTTCCAGATATGCATTCGATTTTCCGACGTGCTTTTCCATTTCCTGCATCGCCTGCATATAATAATCCGCTCCCTGCACATACGCTTCACGCATGCAAAGTGCATCGCCCATCATCGCAAGTGCCGTACTGTAATGGAAATCGCGTTTTCCATCCCATTCAAAGATACGGAGCGCACGCTCCAGACATTGCAGTGCTTCCTCATACATGGTGGATGCCGTTGTGCCATCTACCCGCTGTCCATTTGCGCCCATGGCGGCACCGCCTGCGAGCTGCAGCAATACCTGTGCCAGATTGCACCGGGTCGTTGCCTGCTCCATCCATGCATTCTGCTGTAGATCTACGACCGCAAGTGCCCGTCGGAATGTCTCTTCTGCCTTCTTCAGCTCGCCACTTCCCTGGTAGACAAACGCCCAGTTATTATAGAGTGTCGCGAACCGGTAATCTCCCGCAGAAAGCTTCTCCCGGTAAAGTACCTCCACACGTTCAAACAAATTCTGTGCTTTCATATAATAGCCAAAGGTACGATACGCATTTGCCACATTTAACAGGCTCGTTGCATATTCTACCGTGCCTTCCATACCCATCTTTACAAGTATATCTTCAATATCTGCACAATACCGAAGTCCCTTTGCATTCTGGTTCGTATCCCTGCATAACCCCATCATTTCATTCAGCAGAGAAAGTGCCGATGCATAATCCCGCTCATCCATCGCCACTTCAATATTGGTCGTCAGAAACTCCTCTATATCTTCCAGAGAATGTGTTCCAAACATATTGTCATAATCCATCAATACCTGATTGATATCCATCAGTCGTACCTCCTCTTTTCCCCGAATGTTCTTATGCACACGCTTTTTGCTGCATTGCATCCACAATGCGGTTTCGCACCAGCTTTGCAATCTGATCCGTTGTAAGCCCCTCATACTCTTCCGGATAAATCGCTGGCAGGAAATGTACCTGTGTCTTTACACGCCGCAGAGAATTGATCTCAAATGGTTTATAGGAATCTACCAATAACACGGGAACAATCGGACAATTTGCACGCACTGCACATTTGAATGCCCCCGGCATGAATTCCTTGATCGCATTCCGGTTATGAAAATACCCGCCCTCTGGAAATACAATGTACCGTCTGCCTTTTTTTACTTCTTTTGTCACTTTCCGGGCCGCCTCTACCTGACTTTTGATATCTGTCTTATCAATCCGGCAGCCGTCGATCAATGTAATAAACTGATCGACAATAATCATCTTCGAACGCTTCGCATCCATCATAACCGTACAAGGTTTCTTATGGGCGTCCATAATTCCAAGCGCATCGTATTTACCCTGATGATTGGCATATAACACATATCCGCCCTCCGCCGGCAGATTCTCCACGCCAGTCACACTCGTCCGAATCCTGCCATTTCGTTTCATGACATGAATCACATGAAGTGCCACGCGATAACGGTCTGCCTCGGAATAGCGTTCCGTATTTTTCTCTATATAACTTCCCTTCGCCAGATAGTAAATAATATATGGCAAAGAGATAATAATCACATACCAGAATCGTAGCATTTTCTCTCTCCGTCAAAAAAATAAAAGGATCTTGTCAAAGACCCTTTTATTGTAACACTGAATTGTTAGAAATAGCAAACCTTTTATGTATTTATTCGCTTTGTTTTGACTTATAATATTCATCAAACAGCTTATTTGCCGCATCCAATGTCTTGTTGCTGATATCCGGCAGATCTTTGCCCCATGCAGCAGTTGCCTGTTTAAAGCCTTTTTCCATTGCTTTCTGCATTTCGCGCATCTTGTCCTCATCGTCACCGGCGAGAGCACTTGCAAAATCAAACAATCTCTGCGAGGTCTGCTTCACGCCCCAATATCCATCGTCGGAGATATCTTCCTGTGCCTGTGCTTTCGTTGCTGCATCCACAGTGAAATTTCCGTTTGCAAAGATCTTCCAGATGGAATCGTCTCCGTTTGCAATTCCGTACATCCCAGCCTGCTTACCAAGCATCTGAGATACAAGATTTGTAAGACTGTTCTGTCTGCTTTCCTGATCCGCTTTGAGCTGCTTTACCAAAGCTGCGCGGTCTTCCTTGCTCATCTTGTTGATGGAATATGGTGCCTTGGCACTTTCCTGCGCGCTCTTCTCGTAAACCGCATCTTTCTCTGTCTCTGCAGAAGCCTTCTTCCCGGATGTCTCCGCAGCCTTTGCAGTTACACTATAATCAGAAACGGTTTCACTTGCAGCCTGCATACCTGCCATTGCATTTACTGTCATTCCCATGTTCTTTTGCTCCTTCCTTAGAATCATACGCACTTCCTTGTGCTTTTGGAGATGGAACCCCCATCTCTGTTTATATTATCGGTCATTTACCATGGATTGATAACAATGTGTCCGCGAATTTATTAATGAAATGGGCGAATCCGATAGGTAACGCCCAGTTCGTCACAGATTGCCTGACATTTTGCCTCTTCTTCTCTCGTGATCGTCGTCTCCACGGTACTTAATACCACCTTCGGCACATACCTTTTCGCATCCTTTGCGAACTTCAGCATCGCCTCAAAGGAACCGTCCCCGAATTTACTCCGCACAATCTCCTGATACCGCTTGGCATCCGGTGTGTTCAGACTGATAGAGATTGTGTCGATCAGACCTGCAAGCTTCGGTGTGATATCTTCGTTCCAGATCAGATCTCCGAGACCGTTTGTATTGATACGGATCGGCTTATCATAATGTGCTTTCAGATATTTTGCAATCTCAAGCAGTGCATCCAGCCGTTCCGTCGGCTCACCAAATCCACAGAATACGATTTCTTCATACGGCGCAACATCCGTTTTCTCAAACTCTGCAATCACTTCTTCCACACTCGGCTCATGCTCCAGCCACAGAGGTGCATCATTTACCTCTGACACATGATCACGGGTCTGTCGTTCACAGAATGTGCATGCACACGGACAACGATTTGTCAGATTCACATACAATCCGTTATGCACTTTATATAATATCGTCATTGCTTTTCTTACTTCACTACTCATTCTTCTCACCTGTCAATCTCACATTACTTTCAAACATACGGTTAAATCCAAGCCATTCCGTCTTGTCTTCATTCTCCCGGATAATCTCGGTAAATGTCTGCAACTTCGCATCCATATTATCGGCATGTGCGAGTGCCATCGCCTCGATCAATGCTGGTTTCTTCGGTGAACCATATTCCAGTTCCCCGTGATGTGCCAGGATGCAGTGCTTCAGCTCATTTGCAAGCTTCGGTGGAAATCCTGGAATCTCACGCACCTTATCCGCAATCATCATCGTACCCATCACAATATGTCCGACTAACTGTCCCTCGTCGGTGTAATCGTTCTGTGGGAAATCGGAAATCTCATCGACCTTACCGATGTCGTGACAAATCGCTGCTGTCACAAGTAAATCATGATTGACAACCGGATAATTCGCTGCAATATATTCACATAATTTTGCAACCGATAAAGAATGTTCCAGCAGACCGCCTATAAATCCATGATGAATGGACTTCGCTGCGGAATGCTTCTTGAACTTCTCTGCAAATTCCTTGTCCTCAACAAAGAACATTTCCAATAGTTTATGTAAATACTGATTTTTTACACCCTGAATCAGTCCCAGTAATTCCTGATACATCGTATCAATATCTTTCGTTGAACATGGCATATAATCTGTCACATTGTATTCGCCTTCATCCGCCACGCGCACACGCTTGACATTTAACTGCAATGCTCCGTTAAAGCTCGTTACCTGTGCGTCAACACGAATATAGTCCATCGGCTCGAAATGCGCAATCGCATTCGAAAGCTCCCAGATCTTTGCATCGACCGTTCCGGTCTTATCCTGAAGCTGCAAAGAGTAATATGTCTTTCCAGCCTTTGTCTTTGCTACCACTTTATTCTTACAGAGATAGATTTCCGATACCATCTCTCCATCACGCAATTCTTTGATATAATTCATGCTCTTTCTTCCTCCATCCTACGCTTCACTCTTTCCTATTTATATCACTTATATATGCTTTTCGCAAGGGAGGATTCCTCCGTCTTCTTCGTCTTCACACGTTCTTCCTGTATGTTCATTGGCTCCATATTCTCAAACCAGTTTCCCATGCTCCCGCCTCCGATCATAAACCATAGCATACAACTTCTGAAAATGTAAAGCGTAAGTTTGGAACATTTGGAAAAAGCAAGGAAATATGCGGGTTTGAAGGAAAAGATATTTTTATTTATGCTCATAATAATGTTAAAAACGGAAGGCGTACTTTGCTATTGAAGTACACCTTCCGCATTTTTTATTCTTATTCTTCAATTACATAATTATTACTTCTTGATATAAGCTTTTGTATTCACAGACTGAATATTTTTATAGTTGTTCGCTGGTGCTGCGCCACCCTTCGGTATAAGTACAATCTGGATTCCCTCCAGACGTTTCGCAAGGCCGGCAGTTCCGGATTCTTCTCCGTTCTTCGCCCAGCCAAGCCAGCCGTAAGACTGCGCATGCACACGATAATAGACATCAAAATGGTTTGCCATCTCGCCGTAAAGCTTGATCTGGATTGCTTCAAGACGCTTTGCCTCTCCGCTTGTTCCACTCATGACACCATCCTTTTTCCATTCCTTTTCCCATCCATAGGTCTGGATATGTGTCCGGTACTGGATTCCACCTGCATACGCTGCATTCGAAAGCTTGATGTTGATTCCCTCCAGCCGTTTTGCTTTTCCGCTTGTTCCACTCATCGTGCCATTCAATACCCAGTTTTGCCAGCCAAAGCTCTGGACATGTGTCTTGTACATGATGTTTGTACTATCCGCAGATCCCGGAATCGTGATCGTTCCGTTTGTCTTTGCAATATACGCACGGGAATCATGCACGCCCTTGGATGCATTCACGCCTGCATAATCAAGTCCCGGTGCAGCTTCCGTCTTCTTTACAACTACGATCTGAATTCCCTCCAGACGTTTTGCATAACCTGCCGTTCCGGATGGTTCTCCGTTCTTCGCCCAGCCAAGCCATCCATACGACTGTGCATGTACACGATAATATACATCGTACTTATCCTTATCTGCACCGGTCAACTGAATCTTGATTGCTTCGAGTCGCTTTGCTTCTCCGGTTGTTCCACTCATCTCTCCGTTTGCAGACCAAGGCAACCAGCCATATGTCTGACAATGTGTAGCATATTGAATACCCAGATTTTTATTGCCACTGACGGAAATCTCAATACCTTCCAGGCGCTTTGCCTTTCCGGTTGTTCCACTCATCACACCATTTGTAACTGGGTTCTGCCATCCAAAGGACTGGACGTGGGTGCGGTAAGAAATTGTAACATTTGCTGTTTCTTCCTCCGTAATTTCCTCATAAACACCTTTCGCACATACATATTGTGGACAATCGCCTATGATATCCTCTCCATTTTCATCCGTTCTACACGGATATACCCAATAATAACCAAAGTCATCACACAATGCATCTGTATCCGTATAGCTTGTCGAAGATGTTGTACCACAATATTCATATTTGCCATGTTTTTTTGCATAGATTAGATACTTTACATCTTTCTCTGTTGCCGTCCAAGTTAATTTCACCTCATTTTTCGAAACAGGAACTGCTTTTAAATCCCTCACGGGAGTTGGTTTTGCCGCAACAGGTGTTGTATCTATAATTTTGTACTGCAATTCTAAAGTTCCAGTGTATTGACCAATTCCTCGGATTATAATTGTGTATGTACCTGGCTCTTTAGCTTCGTAATCTCCCTCTATTTCATAATCTATCCCCTCGTTTAATAACGAATCAGAAAAATAATATTCAATCAATGGAGAATGTGTCTCTCCATCATACTTGATATCCGCCATACAAACTCTGGCATCATCGGTGATATTAATTCTCTTCTCCGCAACTAATATTTCTACCGCCCCGGTAGCCTCCTGCATTGGTACATAATCAATACTCAATTTTCCATCCGTATCTGATTCATACTGATTGATATACAGTAGATTATCCCCCGTAAATACTTCTGTAAACGGAATCGATACCGGAGCCTGTTTGCATACATACAGATTGTAGATCGTGTTTGGATACAATCCGATATATGACACATGTGTATCATCTGCTTTTGTCACCTGTTGCACTGTCTTTGCAGATATTGGATTGTCCGTTTTATATACTTCCTTCATCTCAAAATCAGAAAAGTCATCAGTGATTGGCTGTGATTCTTCGTTTAGTTGATTCAGAGATGTCGAAGAACTATGATAGATAATGTTTTGAGGACATCCCGTTACTTGTACATTATAGTCACAAGATAAATAGCATAATTGATTATTATTACTTACATCTAATTCAGTTATGTTATTGTTACCACAGAATAGCCAACATAATGCTGTATTTTTGCTTACATCTAATTGTGTTAAGTTATTGCCGCTACAGTCAAACTTATATAATGCTGTATTTTTGCTTACATCTAATTCGGTTAGGTTATTGTTACTACATTTAAACGTACTTAATGCTGTATTCTTACTTACTAATCGCGTTAACTTATTATCATTACATTCAAGCACATCTAATACTGTATTTTTGCTTACATCTAATTGCGTTAAGCTATTGTTACTACAGCCAAGAGCCCATAATGCTGTATTTTTACTTACATCTAATTGCGTTAACTTATTGTTACCACATTCAAGCACATATAATGCTGTATTTTTGCTTACATCTAATTGCGTTAAGCTATTGTTACCACAGTATAACCCATATAATACTGTATTTTTGCTAACATCTAATTGCGTTAACTTATTGTTACCACATTCAAGCACATATAATGCTGTATTTTTGCTTACATCTAATTGCGTTAGGTTATTTTCATCACAGGCAAACTCATATAATGCTGTATTTTTGCTTACATCTAATTGCGTTAACTTGTTGAACATACACTGCAAATACTTTAATTTAACATTTTTACCCAGATCAAGTTGAGTTAAATTATTCTGAGTACAATCAAGCGAACTTAATGCTGTATTTTTGCTTACATCTAATTCGGTTAGGTTATTGACACTACAGTCTATTGATTGAACATTCACAAAGCATTCAATTCCCTTTAGACTTGAAATCGATCTAGCCCTACAAGTAATGCTCGTTGTCTCCGCAATCTCCGTTTCTGACAGATATCCATCCCCATCCTTATCAATATTTTTCAGAATATATGCTCGGAAATTCTCATCCGGGAATGTATTTTCATCAATCTTTATTCCTTTTTTTTCTTCTGATGAACCACTATTATTTCCTTTAATTTGAATCTCTATTGTCTTCGACTCATCATATACACGAAGGATTTTAGAATAACTACCTACTCCCTGTTTTTCCGCTGATATCGTATACGTTCCCGTAGCAATATAGAACTTTGCCTTTCCGTTTTCATCCGTCTGATACTTCGTAGAATTACACGAAATAACCGCATCCTTGATTGGATTTTTTTCTTTATCCAAAACCAATACTGTGACTGCATACGTCTTATGCGGACATTCCGTAAAAGCAAATTCATCATAGTCAAACGAATAATAAAAATCTGTTAACTTCTGATTTATCTCAAATGTTCTTGCAAATGTTGCTCCTTTTAAATTCAAAAATTTGGCTTTAAAAGTTGCACTTTCTTTTCCAGAAATCTCTCCATCCAAACAGCTCTTACACTCGTGTCTTACCGATTTTGAAGAGTTTATCACTTCTTGCGTTGATTTTATTTCAGCTCCAACTTCTCCTTCAAAACTCAGTTCCACTATCTTCTCATTTATAAGGTCTATCTCTGGTTTTAAAGAAATTCCTATAAAGAGCGTTGCTTCGAACTTAATATTTCCACTCCATTTTGGATTTGATGTAAGATTTGTAATACCCTCTTGCACGGAAATTCTTACTCCTATACACCCTTTTAACTTTCCTTCCAGCGAAAGCTTGCCACTTACCTTTAAAACAACACTTGGCGTTAAACCTATTTTTAAACCTGGTATAGGAGCAAAACTAAATTTTCCCAGCGGAATCTTAGCGTCCACTTCCATCTTTATGGAAATATTAAGTCCTAATGAATAATCAAACTTTACCTCCACATACTGATGATCCTGTGCAATATAAAGTTTTGTTGAGTTTTTCAACTCAATGTTTACCTTTCCACTTACGCTTGCCGAGATTCCCTCATCGTCTTTGTTCTTAGGATTCTCAAGTTTAAATTCCGCGGACAGTTTATTACTGCCTTCACCATTGCTTGCCCCTACTTCCGATTCATTCGCCACAAGTGCATCCGTCTGTGAATCGTTCGCATTCTCAGAATGCGTTTGTGGAACATCCGCACTATCCTCAATCATTCCTGTATATTCCACACCATCTTCCAAGTTTGAATTGTCAATAGTCACATTCTCCATACCAGCTTCAGAATCAATCTTTACATAATCAAAAACATCTTCTGTATCTGCATTTTGACCTGAAATTGTAACAGTTGTTCCCTCCACGTCAATTGTACTTACTTTTACAATCAGCACCATGCCATCTTCTTTTTCATAAGACAGCACGTCATCTTTTTGTAAGGACAACATATTGGTATCAACATTTTCAAACACATATATATTCTTCTCTGCATCAGCCGAAATCAATTGATTCTTAGTAGCCTCTTGTTCAATCACCATCGTATTCTGATTATAAACAGCAAAGTTATTACTCTTATCATCATCAAAATTTAACACCCTATCTTCAGAAAAATCATCGGTTGTCTTTTGAAGAAATTCCTGCATTCCCTGCGTATACAATTCAGATTTAAATTCCTTCGTTAATGGTTGCAATGTCTCAGAATCAACAATAAAACCTTTCAAAATATAATATTGAGAAAGATTTCCAAGTTCTAAATTTACTGCTGTCTCATCCTTATTCACAGACTTACTTGCTGATGCAACCATCTGATTTGTGATCTCATCATAGGCTGATACTACTAATGTTGCATTCTCCAGTGTTTCATATTCCACCGTTGCGGTCCCATCTTTAACATCAATGTTAAATATGTTATATCCGGAGTTTTCTTCCTGCTCCGCATATACAGACTCAAGATCCTCCGCAAGCATTTCTCCAACAGAATCCTGCGATTCAAGCTCTATATCATCCGTATTCAGATATGTAGTATCTTGCTGTTCATTTTCGGCATCCGTTGCAGTCGCTGTAATACCAGTCATTTCTTCCGCACGTATGTCCAGTCCAGATATTGATATATTGATTGCAAAACATACACTTAAAAATACAGCAACAATTCTCTTACCTCTCCTCATCCCTCTTGTTCCTTTCTATATTGCTAACTAATATTGGGGTATAGCTACAACTGAAAATAATATGCTTCATTATATCATATAATTTTCCAATAACTCGTATCATTGCAAAATTGGTTAATATATGGTCATAATCAGCATTATTCCTAATATGCAAACGCAGTTTCACAGCAAGTAAATTAAAATTTACCCATTTACAAATCCTTCCCACACATGCTATGATGCAACTGTTGAAACATACACTTATTGTATGCGTTGTTTATTGGATTTCATCTGATAATCTGTGATATAGCTCTTATATCACGAAAATCCCAATTATTTTATTATGTATCGCTTGTTGTATTTGTTGTATTTGTTTTATGTGGTAAAATATCTCTAATTATAACTTGACGACATGGCAAAGGAACTTTACGAGGACAATCTCGTCTTTGCCGACACAATGAACGTGCTGTTCTTCGATGGAAAGCCGATGATCCGCGCACAGGATTTATCACCACTCGATCCAACGGAAGAACGCACAATCTTCGATGATGATTTTGTCAGCAAAACCGAACGTGAAGAAAAAACTGACAAAACACAAAGCAAAACAGAAGTATTCAGCAATCAGAAATACAACCGGGAGAATCACCTGCTTAAATCAAAAAACGAATTTCTATCAGGGATCAAAAAGGGAGAAACATTTACTCCGGTTCTCACAGTTGTTGTATATTTTATGTACTAAAGTCAAGTCGATTTCTTGTAAGTCTTCTAAATATATGCTATCTTAATTTTATACTATTTCTTAAGGAGCGTGATTCTATGAATTGTCCAACATGTGGAGCAACACTTACAGACGGCACAACGATCTGTCCTACCTGCGGAGCAGCGATCTCCCAGCCGGCAGATTTCAACCAAATGCAATATCAACAGCCTGAGACAAACTTCAATCAGGCGCAGTATCAGCAGCCTCAGGCAAACTATAATCAGCAACCATACCAGCAGCCTCAGGCAAATTTCAATCAGGCACAATACCAGCAGCCTCAAGCAAACTATAATCAGGCACAGTATCAGCAGCCTCAGGCAAATTACAACCAGATGCCATATGCAAATTCTGCTGTCTATGCCCCAGCAGGTGCTAAGTACAAGCGGAAATTCAATGCCGGACATTTTGCAGTGATGGGCGGAAGCCTGCTCTGTCTGATCTCCGTCTTTCTTCCGTTCCTGTCTGTTTCCCTTTTTGGATACAGTGAATCAATGTCGTTATTTAAGGACGGCGAAGATGGCGTCATCTTTTTGATAACTGCAATCGTGATCATTGCATTGTCTATGCTGCGGGTAAATACATTGAATATTATCCTGACCCTGATTCAGGGAATTTTCGCAATTTATGAAACTATGAGCGCAAAAAGCGAACTTTCCGATTATGGTTCTATGGTTCAATATGGTGCTGGTTTCTATCTGCTTTTGATCGGTGGTATCGTTGCATTTGTCGGTGCCATTATCGGCTTGGTTCTTCATATCAATGCAAAGAAAGCATTTAATCAAGCCTAACATACTTTTATAAAAGGAATAAACCATGAACAAACGAAGCTTACGCATACTAGAGTTTAATAAAATACTATCTATGGTGACAGAATATGCGACCTCCCCTATGGCAAAACGCCGGGTGGACCGCATGAAACCCCAGCGTGACATCGAACAGATCCGAAAATTACAGGAAGAGACAAACGATGCACTGAACCGTCTGAACCGTCATGGAAATATCAGCTTTTCCGGGTTATGCGATATCGGTGCATCCATCAAACGGCTGGAGGTACAGGGTACCCTTACTTCTAAGGAGCTTCTGGACATCGCAGCCGTCTTACAGGTTGCAAAAGCAGCCAAACAGTACGGTGACGGTTCCGATCTGACCGAAGCACTCGCCAGCCGGAATCAGGAGCCTGTTTCACAGACAACCTTCGATTCTCTGACCGAACGCTTTAACATGCTGTTGCCATTAGAGCACATCGCATCCGAGATCAACCGTTGTATCTTATCGGAAAATGAATACGCGGACGATGCAAGCTCCGGTTTGAAGAACATCCGCCGGGAAATCCGTCTCACCAACGACAAGCTGCACCAGCAGTTAGATAAGATCATCAAAAGTGACGCAAACCGTGACCAGTTGCAGGATTCTCTGATTACCATGCGAAACGGCAGATACTGTATTCCGGTCAAGCAGGAATACCGTTCGAAATTCCCGGGTATGATTCACGATCAGTCCTCGACCGGCTCCACGCTTTTCATCGAACCAATGGCAGTCGTCAATCTGAACAACCAGATCAAGGAGCTTGCGAACGAGGAATTATTAGAAATCGAGAAAATACTGGAGAGCCTGAGTGCGCAGGCAGCTACTTATGTCTCTGACATCGCCTACGATCTGGAATTACTGACCGATCTGGATTTTATATTTGCAAAGGCGAAATTCGCCCGCGCAACAAACAGCACAAGACCGATCTTTAACACCGACGGTATCATTGATATCCGGCAGGGACGTCATCCATTGCTGGAGAAGCACACGGTTGTGCCAGTCGATATCCGGCTTGGTGAGACATACAACCTGCTCATTATCACAGGTCCGAATACCGGTGGTAAAACGGTTTCCCTAAAGACACTCGGACTGTTTTCTCTCATGGGGCAGGCAGGTCTGCACATCCCGGCGATGGAGGAATCCCGCCTGGCTGTCTTCGACGATATCTTCGCAGATATCGGTGACGAGCAGAGCATCGAACAGAATCTGTCAACGTTCTCCTCTCACATGAGCAACATTGTCTATATCGTGCAGCATGCAACCCCGAACACACTATGCCTATTCGATGAGCCGGGCGGCGGAACCGATCCGGTCGAGGGTGCGGCACTGGCAGTTTCCATCTTAAATTATCTGAAAAGTATGGGTGCCCGCTGCATGGCGACGACACATTACAGCGAATTGAAAACATACGCCCTTTCCACCGATGGAGTAGAAAATGCATCGTGCGAATTTGATGTGGCAACTCTGCGTCCAACCTACCGTCTGACAATCGGTATTCCGGGTAAATCCAACGCATTTGCCATCGCAAGCAAGCTTGGTCTGCCAGATTATATCATCAACTCCGCAAAGGATCAGATTGACAGCGATGCGATCGACATGGAAACCCTGCTCGCGGATCTCGAAGCAAGCAAGCGATCCATGCAGGAGGACGAAAAGGCAATCGAGGCATATAAACAGGAAATTGAATCTCTGAAGGAATCCTTGCAGAAGAAGGAAGAAAATCTCGATACGAAGAAAGCCGAGATTCTGAAAAAAGCAAGGGAAGAAGCCAGAGACATAATCGATGACGCCAAGGATGTGGCGGATCAGACAATCCGCGATTACAACAAATGGCGCAATAATCCACACAAGGCCGACATGCGCACGATGGAAGAACAGCGCAGCAAGCTTCGAAGCAAAATCAAAGATTACGAGAAATCCGGTGCATCCGAGACAAAGAAACAGACCTCAAACCATAAAGCATCTGATTTCCATATCGGGGATACCGTGCAGGTACTCAGCATGGGAACACGCGGTACAATCACAAAACTGCCAGACAACAAAGGCATTGCAGGCGTACAGATGGGTATTTTAAATTCTATGTTGCCGATTTCCGACCTGCTGATTATCCCGGAAAGTACCGTATCAGTAAATGGAACAAAACAAAAATACAGCGGCAAACATGCAGGCGGAGATCATACATCCGTCAGCAAATCTATGACATTCTCTCCAGAACTGAACGTCATGGGGAAAACAGTCGATGAAGCATGCTTTGAGATTGACAAATATCTGGATGATGCAGTTCTGGCACACATTTCCCGTGTCACGATCATCCACGGAAAGGGAACCGGTGCCCTGCGCAAAGGCATCTGGCAGTATTTAAAGAAACATCCACTGGTGCAGTCCTATCGTTCCGGCGAATTTGGCGAAGGCGAATATGGCGTTACCATCGTCGAATTGTAGACGAGTTACAACCATACAACACACTTTTATTGGAGGGGAACATGGAGAAACAACGAATCCTGATCGTCGATGACGACGAAAATATCGCAGAGCTTATCTCTTTGTATTTACTAAAGGAATGCTTTGCAACTGAAATCGCATATACAGGCAAAGACGCACTTGCACTCGCAGCCACCTTCAATCCTGACTTGATCTTATTGGATATCATGCTCCCGGATATTGATGGCTATGAGGTCTGCACGGAAATCCGCAAGACACGCCAGACACCGATCATCATGCTTTCCGCGAAGGGGGAAGTGTTCGACAAGGTGCTCGGCTTAAAGCTCGGCGCCGATGACTATATGATCAAACCGTTTGATTCCAACGAACTGGTTGCAAGAGTCAAAGCGGTTTTGCGTCGTACCGTTATGACCCAGGCTGTAACCACTGCTGCACCTGTAAGCATCGCTGAAGTTACCGATCATCAGGGTGAATTCGTCGAATATGACGGCTTACTTATCAATATGACCAACTACACTGTAACTTTGGATGGTGAATCGGTAGAGATGCCGCCGAAGGAGCTGGAGCTTTTGTATTTTCTTGCCAAACGTCCAAACCAGGTATTTACACGTGATCAGCTGCTTGACCGTCTCTGGGACTACGAATATGCCGGAGACTCGCGAACGGTAGACGTCCATATCAAGCGTCTGCGTGAAAAACTGAACGAAAATCACAACTGGTCAATCTCTACGGTATGGGGCAAAGGTTATAAATTCGAGGTAAAGTAACATGACATTACGCCACTCTCTGTTTGATAAAATATTCATAAGTTTTTTGGTTATTTTTACGGTTTGTTTTGGATTTATCGTCCTCTATGCCTCCAACGTCACACGAAGCATGCTTGTCGATGACCGAACAGAAGTACTGACAAATGAAGCATTTTTAATCGCGGATCAGACAGTCGCAGGATATGTGCAGGGCGTTTACACCAAAGATGAATTGCAAGAAAGTCTACGCTATTACAGTGACAAACTGAATGCCAGCATCTGGGTTACCGATGAAAAAGGCATCATCTATGGATTTGCGAATGCAGACGGACATCCAGATAACCCCAAAAATATATTCCTCGTTGACCCGGATTTTGATATCTACACCGCGCAGTCTTTTAATGGCAAATTTTACAATACGTTCAAAAGCAACGTTATTTCTGTTGCCATTCCAATCCATATTAACAACCAGCCAAACGGTATGCTATTGATTCATTCTACGGTGGAACAGCTGCAGAATATTCAGGAAAAAATCGTAAAACTGATTTATGCACCGTATCTGTTTATGATTATCATTTCCTTTGCCCTACTTGGTATCATCTCGGGTAAAGTCATGCGTCCAATCCGGAAAATCAACTCCGTAGCAGAGCAATATTCCACTGGTAACTTCGACACGCCAATGGATATTCATTCCAACGACGAGATTGGTCAGCTTGCATCCACACTTGAATACATGGCTTCAGAACTGGCAAAACTGGACGAGTACCGAAAGGCATTTATCTCCAATATCTCACACGATTTCCGCTCTCCGCTCACCTCGATCAAAGGCTATATTGAGGCGATTCAGGATGGAACGATCCCGCCGGAGAAGCAGAGTCATTACCTAGATATCGTCGTGCAGCAGACAAACCGGCTGACAAAACTTACCTCCAGTCTTCTGGAGTTAAATAACTACGATTCCTACGGTATCTGGCTCGTATGCAAGGATTTCGATATTGTCGAGCTTGTCCTATCTGCGATTAACTCCTTTGAGGGGCGCTGTATCGAGAAGCAGATTGCGATCCGGTTAAATAATCACACCGAACATTCGATTGTTCATGCAGACAAGACAAAGATCGAGCAGGTCATCTACAATCTGCTTGATAATGCAATCAAATTTACGCCAAATGGTAAATCAATTTACGTGACATTGTCGGAAAAACATGATAAAATTTTTGTATCTGTGAAGGATGAGGGATGTGGTATTCCGAAGGATTCCCTGAACCGTGTATGGGTTCGTTTTTACAAGGCGGACCGCTCCCGTGGCAAAGACAAACAGGGAACCGGACTCGGACTTGCGATTACCAAAGAAATCATCAAGGCACATAATGAGAATATCAATGTTGTCAGCACCGAGGGTGTCGGAAGTGAATTTACATTTTCACTGTCCAAGGCAACAACGGATTCCGAACAATCATAAGAATAACCGGTCTTATGCAAACCGCAAATTTATATGGCCGGATAAGGGGAGGTATTTATGTTTAGTATCAACAATCTTTTCAACAACGCCAACATGCAGTGTATCAACCAGCTCGGACAGTACCGTGTTTTTGAACACCAAAAGGATCTGTCAGTTTCTCCATACAACGCAGAAACTGCATATTTTTCTGCTGAGATGAATGTACGCCGCCGTCAGGTTTTGGTCGAGCTGAACAACACATCCTGCAAATTACAGGCAGGTGCCATGCAGTGGATGCTCGGAAATGTATCCATGCAGTCCGGTGTAAGTGCCGGTAATTTCCTCGGCAAAGCACTCGGAGCAGCTGTAACCGGTGAGACAATGTCCAAACCAGAATACACCGGTCAGGGTTATGTTATGTTAGAGCCAACCTACAAGCACATCCTGCTTGTCGATGTGGCACAGTGGGGGCAGATCGTACTCGATGATGGTTTATTCCTTGCCTGTGACAGCACATTGCAGCATAAGGTTGTCAGCCGTAAGACACTTTCCTCTGCTGCGCTCGGCGGAGAGGGCTTATTTAACCTGAGCCTTTCCGGACAGGGTATCGCTGTATTGGAAAGTCCGGTTCCACAGCAGGAGCTTATCATGTTCAATCTGCAGGATGACGAGGTTAAGATCGATGGAAATATGGCAATCGCATGGTCCGGCTCTTTGAATTTCACGGTTGAAAAATCTTCAAAATCGCTGATCGGTTCGGCTGTTTCCGGCGAAGGTCTGGTCAATGTATACCGTGGTACCGGCTCGATTCTGATGGCACCAACCGCATAAGGGGGGAGGGTACATATATGGTAAGTCAAAGCTTATTAAATAACACAAATGTACAGGTTACCTCTGCTCTTGGCGGCATGCAGGTACTGGAATATGTGCAGGATATGAGTGTCAGCCCATCTACCTCGAAACTGCAGTACTACATGTCCCGCATGAATGTGAACAAGCGTCAGCTTCTGCTTAATCTGAACGGAAATGGTTACACCGTTCAAGCCGGTGCCATGCAGTGGACGGCAGGTCAGATTCAGATGGAAAGCGGCGTCAAAGGTGTTGGCG
>ENA-OOWH01000095-OOWH01000095.1-human-gut-metagenome-genome-assembly--contig:-NODE-95-length-68179-cov-14.141375_pt1 | contig 68179 bp, 65 predicted proteins | sample MGYA00241576_ERZ501321 | MGnify/ENA primary metagenome ERZ501321 (study PRJEB25962, sample SAMEA2042733) | human gut metagenome | biome: human gut; feature: human-associated habitat; material: faeces... | reverse complement strand
TTTTAAATGAGTGTGGAATTTACTTCTGCACTGGAATTTACTTTTTCAAGTTAGCTATATCATACAATTTTTATAACAATATTTGAAAGGGGATACAAATGAGAAAACAAGTTTACTTATTCGAACTGGATTCTGTTCGAAATTCCAAAGCAGAAATTGAGCGTGCTCAGAAAGCACTTTTCGAGGAAATTATTCTCAATGGTAACTCTGTTGTACTATCTTTTAATCAATTATCTGATTCTCGTGGCTTTCTTCGCTCGTTAGCAAACACAGACACATCCGAACAAATAATTCATATGTGCAAAACCAAAACACTGTGTTCCATTATCAAATTGTCCATTCCAAACACTATAATTAGGATATTGTGATTGTAATTGTGATAATTTTGCATCAAATTCTGACTGTGTTACTGCATATACTTTTTGAACATTGCTCAATTGTACCATCAATATGGAGATCATAATACATGCAATAATCTTAATCCACTTTTTTTCTCTTCTACACATTTGTTTCATAAAAAATCTCCCTCCTATCACCTATTTGTACTACCATTTACATATTTCGAATCACTGTATAACGGTGTATTTCCATCAAAATCAAACGCTCTGATTCTAAATACATATGCTGTATTCTTTTTAAGCTTCTCCACTCTGTAAGTCTTTGTATTTCCATCTGCTATTCTGGCTACTCTGTTCCAATTACCATTCTCATACTTTTCTATTATATATCCTGATGCCCCACTAACTTTATTCCAGTTAACTCTTAATGCATCTTTTGCAGTTCCACCTATACAAACACCTGTTACAGCCATCGGGGTCGTTCTTCCGTTAACGTATGTATAAGTACTGTATAATGGTGTACTTCCACTAAAGCCAAATGCTTTTATTCTAAACTTGTAAGTTGTAGATGCCTTAAGCCCTTCCACTCTATATGTCCGTGTTTTTACATCTGCAATTCTTGCAATCCTATTCCACTTCCCATTTTCATATTTCTCAATGATATACCCGGAGGCACCGCTTACTTTATTCCAATTTAGTCTGAGCGCATCGACTGCTCTACCTCCAATCTTCACTCCTGTTATTTTTGACGGATTCGTTTTTCCCGAAACATATGTATAACTTCCATATACAGGCGTTCCATTGTCAAAATTAAATCCTTGAATTCTAAACCTATAATCTGTAGAATTAGTAAGTTTTTCTATTCTATATGTCTTTGTATTCTTATCAGCAATTCGTGCTATACGACTCCAATTACCATTTTTGTATTGCTCTATGATATATCCCGATGCACTACTATTTATATTCCAATTAATGCGCAATGCATCATCTGCCCGACCGGCTAATTTTACTCCACTCATCGCGGAAACAGTCTTTTGTTCTTTAGTCACATTAACATATATCTTAATAGTTCCATATTTGACAGAAGCATTTTTTCCATCCACAACAGACACTATTATCACTCCGGAGCCAGACCCCTCTCCGGTAATAACCATATCATGCGACCAACCATTCCAATCGCCATCCCATTTTGCAGAAAATCCATTCCCAGATGAATCTTTCGACAATGCACAATTATCAGGTATCTCTCCCTCCATTGTTAATGTAACCCTTTGACTTATGTTTCCCGGTATATTAAGATTAACCGAATATGTAGATGCTTTTAACGTTACATTACCTGAATACTCAACTTTCCAACCAATTTCACAGGAAGTATTTATATCACCTGTAACAGTTACAATTCCTTTATACTGACCTGTTGCCCCCATATAGCTTCTATACCAATTGTAATCATTTCCGTAAGTACATGGATCAGACTTTGTTCCATCAGGATATCCAAATACTTCACTTACACTATAATTAAGTCCATCATGATCTATATCTACTCTTTTTCCTGTATCCATATCTAATATTTCATAGCATAAATAGTATGATTTTCCTTTATAAAAGTGCTCTGGTACACTTCCCATATCAGTATCGGATATCCATACATGTAACTGATAATTAAGAGTATCTTGTTTTTTCTTTAAGTACTGCATGGATGAGCATCCATTAATTCCATTATATGATACATGCGCCCATGTTCCATCCCCTTTTGAAACATATACAACCGCTCCTGATGGGATTGTTCCAATCACTGTACCACCATGTCCACTTCTTATATTTAAAGCTGAAGACGCAGTACAAACATAATCTCCTGCATATGAATCTGAACACGAACAATCATTGGTATTTCCATTGAGAAACAGTGCTGCCTCTGCTTTTCTTCTTCTAGTCAGTCCATCCAACACTACGCCACCCGACTTGTTCCAATTTGTAAATGCAGTTGTTATCTGATCGCTGTTATAATTTGATACCCCATTTATCAAATATGTTTTCAACTGAAAAGTATTGTAACTAACCCAAACATTTCCAACATTATATGTAAAACTTACCAAGGCATCAAATTGATTCTGATTAATTGTAATATTATATTTATTTAAAAATGTGTTTACATATCCTTCAAATCTTACAAGATCCGATTTAAGCATACTTTCAGCCTGTGCCTGAGTAATAGTCATCCCTGCATACACATCAGATCCATAATGACCATAGCCTATAGTATAATACTTTTCACTGCTTGTAACCTTATAAGCAGTCAATCTGCATCCCTCAAACTGTTTTATTAAATCCACTCCACTCTGACTTATTCCCATATTTGAAGTACGAAACAGATCTGTTCCATCAGATTCTTTTAGATTATCTCCCTCGCTTTTTACAGCTTCGTCGGAAGTAATATCCTTACCCGAACCGTTTTCATACATATCATACTCATAAGATTTTTTTTGTTCATCCGCATAAATCAATGAATTATATCCTCCAATAGTCGCAAAAATTATCAAAAATATTATTATAATCTTACTTTTTAGTTCACTCTTCATATTTTCCCCTATTCAAAAATTACATATAGTTCTTTATACTCATTTATATTATGCAACTTTTTTCCCAATTTTACAAGTACATGTTATAGATTTCATATAATAAAACTGGATGCTACCTGTATAAATACAGGCAGCACCCATAAAATTAATTTGTCACACCACTTATATAACTATAGTTTCCATAAATAGCTGTTGAACCATCAAAGTCAAATGCTTTTATACGATACACATATGACGTCTTACTTTTCAATTTTTCTACACGATACGTAGTTGTCGAATTGGAGCCTATTCGAGCTATTCGTACCCATTTACCCTCACTGTATTGTTCAATAATATATCCTGAAACCTTTCTATTTTTATTCCAGTTTAAACGAAGAGCATCTTTTGCTGTTCCACCTATTTTAACCCCTGAAACAGCAGCAGGCAGTGTTGTGCCCGATATGTTTTTATAACCGCTATATAAAGCTGTATTTCCACTATACCCAAATGCCTTTATTCTAAACTGATAAGTTGTAGAATCTTTTAATCCCTCTACGCGATATGTGGTCGTAGCATTTGATGCAATACGAGCTATGCGTGTCCATGAGCCATTCTTATTCTGTTCAATAATATAACCTGATGCAGAATTATTTTTAGTCCAATTTAATCTCAAAGCATCTGTTGCTCTTCCCCCAATTTTAAAATCAGAAACAGTTGAAGGAGCCTTTGATGCTGCGGTTGTCGTTCCGGACACATTCTGATATGCACTATACAAAGGAGTATTACCATCAAAGCCATATGCCATAACTCGGAACTTATACGTTGTTCCTGCAGACAACTTTTCTACTCTATATGTTACTGTTGAATTAGACTCTATCTTTTTGATTCTCTTCCAACTACCATCTTTATACTGTTCAATAATATATCCGTTTGCGGAATTATTTTTGCTCCAATTGAGACGTAATGCATCCTTTGCTGTTCCACCAATCTTTAATCCGGAAACAGCACTCGGATTTGTTTTTCCGTTAACATATGCATACTTACCATATACAGGAGTATTGCCTGAATATACAAATGTCCTTACTCTGAACTTATATGTAGTAGATGGCAATAATTTTTCAACACGTAAAGTAGTTGTTGCATTACTACCCATCCTTGCAATTCTCTTCCAACTACCTCCGGAATACTGCTCAACAATATATCCCGATGCCTTTAAATCCTTATCCCAGTTAAGGCGTAATGCATCCACTGCACGACCACCTATTTTCAATCCTTTCATATCATTTGCAGTCACAGTTCCAGCCGGATCTTTCTTTAAGTACAAGGTTGAATATGTAATCCCATCATTTGTAACTGTAGAAGGTGCAGAACCATACGTCGCTCCATTAAATGCATTAACCGGTGTTGCCAAATATCCTCCACTTAATGATGAATTGCTATTTACCATAAACCATGTATAATTTCCATTATTAAAATATGGGCTATAATAATATTCCCATGAATAATCTGAATCATACTTTGCTTCAGGCTGGTAATTATCCCACTGATTTTCTTTTACATGACTGGTTTCATATCCATTTTCTGAGATAGTTGCCTCACTTTTATTATAATAACTATAATCTATATTTCCGGTACTATCATTATCAGCCCAGGTAGCATCAACTTCATACCATACACCATGAACATTAGAAAGATTCCATGCATGATCATAACTTGTTACTTCTATAGTATCTATTCCAACAGCATTCATTAACAGCTGAAATGTTGCAGCATAGCCAGCACAAACTGTCTTACCTTCATATACCAGGCTAAACGCCGACTGATCATATGTCCCATCCTCATATGTTGTATTAGCACAAATTAAGTCAAATGCATATTTTTCACGTTCTTCTACCAATGATGACGATTTTTTCTTTATCTGCTCTACCCAGTTGTCTATCTTATTACAAAAATAGGTAGTATATGCCGCCCTCTGATGTCCACTATCAAATGGTGAATACACACCAATGCCTAACATATACCCTTGCGATGCATCACAATAGGAAACCGTGGATCTATTGGATAAAAAATAGAATTGTGGATGTGAAAGCTTAAACATATGTATAAAATTATATACTTTTTGAATATTCCAATTAGCAAAATACAAATTATCGGTTTGTATTTTACTATTACTTATATCTTTATCGTTCGTTGCATATGAAATACAAACCTGCTCCAGCTCATTCCAGGCACTCTTCTCTTGCGCAGTAAGCTTATTATAATAATAATTACTACCAAACTTCTTCCAATAAGCCGAATCTGTTGAGCTGTAAGTTGTAATAGAATCCTCTTGTTTCTGTTCCAAGAGCTCATTAAACTCCTCTTGAGATAATTTTATCTCCTCAGTTTCCATTTTCTGATAACCGGTTCTATCAGAAGCCTTAGCATAATCTGTGTTTTCCAAACTGTGTTTAACAGAAACATCATTGCCCTCAGCAAAAACACTGATATTGGAAGAAAAAAGCATCATAACCGATAAAGTAACCGCAATAAATCTTTTCTTCATTAGTACCTCTCCTTAAACATCTCTTCTAACTATAAATGCGCCATTTATTCACTTAAAACACTGTTAATCAGGCCTTTAGCATGCTCCACCTCATCCATATTCGGCTGCATAACCCAAACCTTTGTCTTTGGTGTAGAGTAAGTAGTACATGAATCCCCTGTACCTGTTACTGAATATGAGTCAATAGTATATTTCGTATTATCAACCAACTGTTTCTTTACTAAGGTATATATATCATCTGAAGCCATGTCAGTCTGGAATGTTCCCGCAATTCCATCTAATACATTTGAATAGTTATATAAAACATCCTTTGATGAAAGCTTATTGATCATAGCAATAATCACCTTCATCTGGTTCTGCCCACGTTGTATATCACCAGCAGCAAAAGCATGTCTCTCTCTTGCAAAAGCCAGAGCCTCAATGCCTGATAAGTGGTTTACACCTACGGTATAATGTTTAACCGGTTCAACTGTAAAATCTTTGTCTGAATAAACATCAATTCCCCCCATAGCATCTATGATATCTTCAAATCCACTAAAATTCATGCGGACATAGTAATTAATCTTCACACCATACAGATTTTCAAGTGCTCCAATCGAATTTTCTACTCCATAAAGTCCGGCATGTGTAAGCTTATCCTTCACACCATTGCTCTTTGGATGCTCTATATAATAATCTCTAGGAGTATTGATCAACTGAATATGCTTAGTCTTTGTATTCACAACAGCAAGAATATTTACATCACTTCTACTTCTGACAGATACATCTCCAAAAGTATCTATACCACTGATATATACTACAAACTGATTCAGATTTGTATTTTGTTCTTTATCTACTATTTCAATATAATTTGTTATTTCTGAAGAATAAATAATCTTAACTTTGTCCTCAAAATCCTCGTATCCTTCACCATCTTTGATAACATCAATATTGGCTTTATTTAAGATCATTGCCTTGATAGTCTGATTATATAAGGCATCAACCATAGCGAATTTATCATCAAAAGCATTATAATTTGCCGATCCACCCACGCTTTTATCAATCTCATCCATTACCTTTTTAGACGAATTAACATCATAATCATCAAGATATCCTATCAAAAGCTCTGAAAGATCTGTTATTTTTTCCACATCAGAATCAGCCAGAACTGCTATAACCATCTCCGTCTTTTCTTCTGTGCCCTTGTCTGTGACTATATCCACAGTCTTGTCCACTTTATTTATGGCGATAATTCCTATTATCATAGCGGCAATCAAAGCAATTGAAATAATGCTAGTAAGTATACCGGACCACAGTTTTCTTGCTGCTAATAAATCGAATAAAATAATAAGCACAACTACACCTATTGCAACTACAAGAAACTTTGTCGGCAAAATATTCATTTTTACTACTTTAGTCAACACAACAACCGATGTGACAAGAAAAGCCATGGCAATCAGCCACACTATATACTTAAATGAAAACTTCTTATCACTTTTTTCTTTCTTTACTTCTCTGATATTATTCTCTCTCATGGTGCCTCCTTCTAGTTCACATTAACCTGTAGATCAAATAACGAATTGATCATCTTAAGATAACATTCATCATGCTCTGCTGCAACAAGCATCGGGGCATACGCGTCACTACCTGATATATTATACATATATGAAAATTTTTCATTCTCGGCATTTCCAAAATGACATTGATACTGTTCAACAAAATCCAGTATTCCTTTTTGAATTTCCATGATTCCGGATTGATTTGCATCTAACCTGCCAAACCGGAATCCATATTTACCATCATCCATGCTAAAGCCCATAAACTGTGGAGTTGGTGACGATAACAGCAGCTCCCAATATACATTGTAATCCTTATTGAGATCATGTTGCTTCATAAGATTCCTGTTATGAGCAAATGAATACAAATATGATACAAGCTCTCCGCTCTGTAAAAATGAATCACTGGCATCAGTCTCCACATTGTGTACAGTATTAGTTCCGGCTATCACACCAATAACCTCACAATTTATATCCCACTCTTTTTCGAATAAATATCTCAAAGACATTGCACCGCTTCCTGCCCAGCCAATATCAATGACCGCAATTTTTTTCGAATCACCGATGAGCTTACCATAATACAACTTAGCTGCCTTGTGCTCATTTTCATAATGATGTAATACTCTTTCCCAATTACTTACAAGAAAACTCTTAATAACAGCCGCATTATCATTCGTAAGGTAATCGTTACCATTAACTTCATGACATTCTGCCAACATATCAGCAAGTTCCATCGAATCAAAAATCTTTTTAACAGTTATTTTCTGATTCACCTTATGGTAGAGAAATCTTCTAAAGAAATCATACCTATTTCCATTTGCCATGAGCTTTGTAGCTGCTTTCCTTGACCAATATGCATACTCCACAGCCTCATTAGGAAATAGCTTTTCATATACCTGTTTCAGTATATCCCCATCTCTAGAAAGAAACAATACTTTATCTATACAATTTTTTCTCACATAATCATGAATAAAACAGCAATATCCCATGGCAAAAATCCCACCATAAATATATCCATATTCATATTCACGAGAATATCCCGAAATACCATTATAAATATGGTTATTAACAATTCCTCTATAGGCTCCACCGATAATACTGCTTATCTCATTTGCTCTATAGTCTATCGAATGCTTATTTACATTCGGATAATAGCAGCTTGATATACCACGTCGCTTTGGAATCTTTACATCGCTGTGTTCATTATCCCCTACATGAATCATCTGCTCAGGTGCAATCTGCATTTCACTCAAGACAACATCATAAAGTCTGCCATCTGATTTACTCTTATCATATTCGCATGACACATAAAGCCTTTCAAATCCGGTATACCCATTACCGTGAAGAAGCTCCTCCAGAAAAGCTTTCGACAGATACATATCAGAAGTAATCACAACTCTCTTTCCTGATTTGATGAGTTTATCAAATACCTTCTTCATAAATGGATTTGCATAACAAAACTCCAGCTCATATTTGTGCTCTAATGCCATTCCATCATCCACTGATATATCTATCATTTCACTTAACTTAAGCCATATATCCCTAAAATTCACCTCATAAGTGCCGAATTCAGTATATTTTTCAATTCTTGCTGTATACTCAGCATCTTCTCTAATACGCTTAAAATCAAGAAGCCCGATTTCATTTCCCATGAGATAAAATAAATCCGTAGGTGCCGAAAAAGGTCTGAATATCAAGGTATCAAATATATCAAATGAAACAATATCATACTTCATTAATTCACTAACTACATCATCCACACTTTTTCCCTGCCTGAATCTGACCATTGATTCTGATTCAGTAAGCGGAAGTTTCTTATGTTTGCCCGAATTGCTAGCATTAACCTGCTTAGGATAATGTCCTATAGTAAAGAAGCATATTACATTAAGCAATATAAGATAGATCCATGACAATATATTTTTATATCCATGCGCTCTGTCATGATAATTATGATATTTTTGTCTTATTCCCGGATGACGATTCACCAGAAAATTATATACAGCTAATCTCATACATCACTGCTCCCACGTAATATAGTTGGAATTGTCATAATCAAAATCTTCAAATCCAAAATGATTGAATAATTCTCTATATATATCATATCCCATCTCAATTTTTCCAAAAAATCAGTATGGTAATCACCATGAACCTGCGCATATCCTGTAAGTCCGGCTTTCACAGTAGTTCTAAAATTATACTCAGGTATTTCTTTTAAAATATCTGCTATAAGTTCCGGTCTTTCCGGTCTCGGACCTACCAGACTCATATCACCTTTTAATATATTGACCAATTGCGGTAATTCATCAATCTTTGTTTTTCTTATGATATATCCTACTTTTGTTATACGATTATCCTTGTGCTTTGTTATGTATATTTTTCCATCTTCAATATGTTCTATCATACTCCTGAATTTCAGAATAGAAAAAATCTTTCCATCCTTGGTGCATCTGTCCTGCCTGTAAAAAACGCTTCCTCCATCCTCTATTTTTATTGCAATAGCAACAATAAGAAACAGCCAAGATGTAAGAATCAGTCCAATAATGGATATTACTATATCAAAAAAACGTTTTACTATAACAGCCTTTTTAGATATAGCAGGTCTTTGGCAATAAAAGCAAGGCTGATCGCTATCCTGTGTCAGATATGATGCTCTAAGCTGTATATCCGAAATCTTTGTAGACAAATATACATCTTTTCCCGCCTCAAAACAAGTCTTTAAAATATCGTTACGTTTTTCTGCCGTAACGTCATATATATATATAATTTCATTGCTCATTATCTCAGCAATCAATTTCTTTTCTGTTTCATCAATAGATATACAGTCATCAATAATGCGCATATCTTTTGGAGTTTCCTTTTCATATATATAAAGTATCTTTCCCTTATTTCCGGGATAAATACACTTATTCCAAAAAATACATAATGCAAAAATTGAAATCAGGTGCATAACCAACATAATAATGTATCCTATCCACCATTTTTCATCAGCAAACAGTATTCCAATTCCACGAGTTTTACCATGATCCAAATAATATGTATACAAAAAAACTCCCATTACAAAATCCGTTGCAATACACTTAAACAGAAGACTTAACTCTCTCTCATAATATAGATGTACAGTCCTGCCATGATTATTACATGTAATAATGTAAGTTAGAAAAATATATCCAAGCATCATAAGAGAACTTACTTTGTCGAACGGCACTGCAAGGAAAAATAATCCATATTCTATTACTAATACTATAAGGATAAGCAGGCTTGAAACCTGACATCCCGCTGAAATTTTAGATTTCATATCTTCTCTTGTATTTTCTTTCTACTAATCTCCAGGCAACTGCATTTTTAAGCTTATTGCCCTTCATCTTGCCCAATCGTTTATGGTATTTTTCAGGATTGATCCTATTTAGCCAATCCAAACCTTTTAAATAATCCGCCATTGCCCGAATCACATAATACTCTGTAATATAATCGTTTTTAATATGATGTAACGTAATAGTATCCTTCCATCTAATAAAAACTGATTTAGGATTATCATTCAAAGAATGTAGTGAATTAACAAATAACGGATTTCTTGTGTCATAATAATGCATTATTGGAGTCATACGCTTTTCAAATGTCTCATGCCACACATGTACTCCTTCAATTATGATTGGTGGCTTTCCACATCGAAGTCCATACTCGACATCATCACAATGGATAAAAAATGGAATGATATCATTGTCCTTCACAAAACTCATCGGAAAACAGCAAAACCACCAACCACCATACTCTGCTCCGGAACCATAATTAACTCTTCCGGGTATATAATTCTCTGAGGTAATCTGTCTCATGTACTCCACATGTTTCAAATTACCTCCATTCCATATTTCTGCAGCTGTATATTGAATATCCGGCCTGTCCATACAAAACATACGTCCTGCGACCGGATTATCAATATACTTTTCTGAAACCTTACTCAGGTAATCAAAGAGAATATAAAACGCTTCAATATCAAATTCCACATCATCATCCATAAATATAACATGTGAAAATGTACTGCTGTTTTTTCTGATTTCTTCCAATCCACGCTGAAAACCGCCCGAGCCTCCTGTATTTCTGTTATGAAATACATGTAAAAAAGTATCATTATGCTGTTTCAGCTCACAGCCATTGTCAACAACAAAAATCTGAAGCCTTCCGTAATACTTTTTCTCATTTTCTTGAAAAAACTTTGACTTTAAAAGCTTTGATATATTCTTCTCTACAAATTCATTTCTATGATATGTACATATATTAACAGCTATATTTATATCTCTCAAATTATACTCCTAAGCTAACTCTTTCTCACACATATCAAGTGCCGATGCAATAACCGCATCCATATCGTAATACTTGTACTCTCCGAGACGTCCACCAAAGATAACCTTCTCTTCTTTATCAGCCAAAGCCTTGTAATCAGCATATAGCTTACCATTTTTCTCATCATTTACAGGATAGTATGGCTCATCTCCCGGTTTCCACTCTGAGCTGTATTCCTTACTGATTATAGTCTTTGGAAGATCATTTCCATTCTCATCTTTTCCGAACTCAAACCATTTATGCTCGATAATACGTGTCCATGGAGTCTCTCTATCTGTATAGTTAACAGCAGCATTTCCCTGGAAGTTAGGCTTGTCAAGAATCTCATTCTCAAATCTTACTGATCTGTACTCAAGATTTCCAAGAGAATAATTAAAGTATGCATCAATTGCACCTGTATATATTACCTTATCTGCCATAGCATCATACTCAGCCTTCTTCTCCAGATAATCCTCATTGAGACGTACCTCAATACCCTCGAGAAGATTTTCTACCATCTTGGTATATCCACCTACCGGAATTCCCTGATAAAGAGCATTGAAATAGTTGTTGTCAAAAGTAAGACGAACCGGAAGTCTCTTAATGATAAATGCAGGAAGCTCCTTACAATCACGTCCCCACTGTTTCTCAGTATACCCCTTTACAAGCTTCTCATAGATATCTCTACCTACAAGTGATATAGCCTGCTCCTCGAGGTTCTGTGGCTCTCCCTTTATCTCTGCCTTCTGCTCCTCAATCTTTGCAGCGGCTTCCTCAGGAGTTACAACACCCCACATTTTATTAAATGTGTACATATTAAAAGGCATTGAATAAAGCTCACCTTTATAATTTGCAACCGGTGAATTTGTGAATCTGTTGAAATTTGCAAACTGTGTAATGTAGTTCCATACCTTTGTGTTGTTTGTATGGAAAATATGAGCTCCATACTTGTGGAAATTGATTCCCTCTACCTTCTCAGTATAAACATTTCCGGCAATATTCGGACGCTTGTCTATAACAAGCACACTCTTTCCTTTTTCCTTTGCCTCGTGTGCAAAAACTGCTCCATATAAACCAGAGCCTACTACTAAATAATCGTACTTCATAATATAATTCTCCTTTTTATTTTGTTGTTCCGGGTATCATAGCGAATCCACCGTATATGGCTGTTTTTCCATCATAACCGAATGCCTGTACCCTGAAAATATATGTTGACCCAGATTTTAAGCCAGATACACGATAAGTTGTAGTATTGTTATTACCAATTCTGGCAATTCTCACCCATGTACCATTCTTATACTGCTGGACAATATAACCACTTGCTTTACTGTCTTTATTCCAATTAACCCTCAAGGCATCCTTTGCTGTACCGCCAATTCTTATACCGGTTACTGTAGCCGGACTTGTCTTTCCGTTAATATACGCATAATTACCATATAATGCAGTTTTTCCATCAAATCCAAATGCCTGTACTCGAAACTTGTACGTTGTGGATGCACTTAACTTCTCAACACGATATGTAGTTGTGCTATTCTCACCAATTCTCGCTATACGTGTCCACTTTCCACCTTTATACTGCTCTACAATATATCCTGATGCCTTACTGTTCTTCGTCCAATTTAAACGAAGTGCATCTGCTGCATGTCCGCCAATTTTCAATCCTGATATCGTAGCAGGATTTGTAATTCCACTAATATTCTTATAAGAACTGTATGTGGCAGCATTGCCATTCAGCTTAAATGCTTTAACTCTAAAATTATACTTGGTAGAAGGACTTAATTTCTCTACTCTATATGTAACAGTACTGTTGCTTCCTATTCTTGCAATTCGAGTCCAGCTTCCACTCTTATATTGCTCAACAATATATCCATCTGCAGATGTATTCTTATTCCAGTTTAATCTAAGAGCATCACCAGCTCGTCCACCTATCTTTAGACCAGAAACAGCAGACACGGTTGATTGGGCTGGAGCCGGTTCATTTTTTGCAGTTACCTTTATATTGTATACCACTTCACTAACATCGTAAGCTTTAGGTGATACCTTTAAGTAATATGATCCAGCCACTAAATCCGTTGAAATAACTGATTTAATGTTAGTATCCCCACAATACACATCACCTTTGCTAACCTCTTCACGATCTGTATTGTATAATCTTACATCCCATCCATGAGATGTGTCCTTATCATACGCTTTACCAAAGTCTATACTAACTGTTCCATTCTTTTTTAAGGTAAACTTATAACAATCTTCATTCCAACTAGTTGTTGTGCCATAATATGTTGTATTAACATTCATTAGATTTGGCGTAGCCAAATCATCATTCAATTCCTTTTCCCACACCGCACTAGATGAAAAATTAATATTAAAATTATATGTTACACTAGTGTCATCATAGTCTATCGGCTTTATTAAAATATAATATGTACCTTTAGGTAAACCATATTCACATGTAGAATCAGTCTTTGAATTTCCGCAATTAAAAGTCCATTCTATATATTTTTCCTGCTCAGAATTATAAAGAATAACATTCCAACCATGATCTGCATTACTATCATACTCTTTTCCAAAGTCTATACGAATATGTCCAGCATTTGCCATTGAAAACTTGTAATAATCAATATCCGTTGAATCACTATTAGAAATAGAACCATAACATACACTATTTGTATTCACCTTAGTAGCTGTAGAGAACGAATTATTTGCTTCCTTTTCCCAAGAATTACTAGCAGAATACACAAGTGTAAAATTATACTTAGTATCTGTCCACTCCCATCTTATACCCTTTATCCTTAAATAATATGTTCCTGAAGCTAATCCCAATACACTTGAGCTATCAGTTTTTGAATTTCCACAACGAAATTCATCTCTCTTAATAATTTCCCAATTACTATTATAAACTTCAACCGTCCAGCCTCGATTACTATCTTCATATTCTTTTCCAAAATCTATGCGAACTGAACCAGCACTGCTTAATGTAAATTTATAATTATCCACTTCATCACTTTTAGATAACTCGCCATAATTTTTTTTATTTACAAAAATACTCTGACTAGCTGATTCAGAATCACTAGCATATGTTTTTACAGATGATTCTGTATTAATTTCTTCATCTTCAACACTATTTGATGGCATAATGTCTACTGAATTACCATCATTTAATTGTACTTCTACATCTTTAGCTTCACCAGTATTCTCCACATCTAACTGATTAGATGCTGTGTCCTTAATTTCAGAACCACCAATTATGTCATCCTGACTAATTGTTTCATCTGATATCAATTCTTCTGCGGATTTGTTTGATTCACTACTTTCTTCCGTGGATGTCACAGAATCTACTCCTGTAGATTCTGAATTTTCACTAAAGTCTGCAGCAAATGCTGAAAAGCTCCCTGACATTACTATTGCCAGGCTCAAAAGCGTTGCTATTATTTTTTTCTTCATAGTACTTTACCTCCTTTGTTCACAACTTAATTTACTTCATGAATATCTATCAGTGAAAATGCAACATTTGCGTCATTGCCAACCAATTGTGCTGCACCAATCATAAATTCATCATAAATATCCGCATCTGGAGTAAATGTGATTTTTCTTTCAATCCATTTGCCTCTGTTATTATTGTCAATTTTCTCTGTCCAAATCACTTGATAAAACATACTTCCTGAATCTTTAATATGTAAATTAAAATATTGTGATTCCGAAATCACTTTAAATTTTATATGCAATTCATATGTCGTTTCTTTAGACAAAGCCCCCTTCATTTGCATTATAGCATATTTTCTAGTCGGGGGATTTATTAACTTAGTGAACAAATAAATGGTTCCATTAATTACATGTTCTTCCCAAATCTTATTATCATATGAAAATACTGTATTTCTTGAGTTAAAAAATAATGGAGTATTATCGTAATTTCCATGATTAGGCTTTAATGCGTAATTTACTGCTTTAGTAAATGGCATAGTCTGAATTGCATCATAGAATAAGTCTCTTTTAGGAGATACAAAATTATGTGTACCTTTAACAGTAAAGCCATTTCCTTTCAACCATTGAAACGGAACTTCTTTTCTTACCTTAAACTTATTTTCTTCAATGGCATCAAAAAGCGCTTGTCCCTTTTTACTATTCACCAGAAGCGCTGATATCCCATTTTTATACTCTACTTCTTTGTCGAAATTATTTATCCACCAAAAATCACCTATTGTAATATCACCTATTTTGGGAACATTCTGATATTTACAATGTTCACAATGATATGAGCACATTGCATGATTATGATATACCCTCTGATAATCACTTTGACATGCTTTTTTTATTATCTTAGTTGAGCCATCTTTAAAAGTAAGTTTTACGGTTTCAGAATTCCAACCATACGTCTTATTTCTGAACTCATACTTGACAAGATCCTCTCCATAGGATTCTTGTACATATTTTTTAAAGAATTTTGATGATGGTGCATTTCCACACAGTAAATCAACTATTACCAAGTTTTCATATTCTTTTTTCCCTAAATATTGTCTTAACCCCGCTGCTTGACAAGGGCAACCACTAAAAAGCACAGGTTTACCCTCTAGTAGCTTTTCTTTGACTTTTCTAAATGTATTTCCTAAATAACTTTGCAAGTACTTGGATTTTCTCAATTTATACATGTCATCTTCTGTATCAATCATAATATGTTCTACAGTAAAATCATCTTTCCAAGCAGCACCAAACACACATCCCCCTTTTTTAAATATTTCATGAGCTAATAAAGAAAATGCTCCACCACTTGAACTTTGTTAATCACAGGACATATTTTAGAACATATTCCACAATTTGAACATTTATCTATATTCACAATTGGTTTATAGTATCCTAAATCATTTCCTTTCATGGTAATAGCATCATTTGGACAAATACTACTGCATGCACCACACCCAACACATAAATTCATATTACAATTTTGTGTTATTGCATTATCAATTTCATCAATTTTCCTTAATTCATTTTTTAGCCAACCAACTGATTTTTCTCTATCCTCTTTAATCATTTTATTGATTTGATCGTATTCTATAAATTCTTCATATTCATCTTTCCATGAGAATTTTGAAACATTATCCACCAATCGATTCATTAAGTTAAATCTTCCTAAAATATCTCCAAATCTTTCGGCGCCTCTTCCTGGATTACAAAACGAAATAAATCGTTTTTCAAAAATTATCGAAAAACACGTACCATGAAAACTATCCGTTATAACAAACTCCGCATTTGAAAACGCTTTTAAAAAGTCCTTTACTTCCATATCTACTTGAAGATTAGGATAATTTTCCTTTCTAGTACAATGTTCCCACGAACTCTTAAGTATTGTATAATATCCATCAGCAATTGTAATAATTTTCTTATCCAATTTTCCTGATATTTCAAGCAACGCATTTAACTTTTCTTCATTTGGATCCAAAATATATGCGACAATATATGGTTCTGATTCTTCAAAATTTGACTTTTCTATCAATTCATCATATATATTTTTATCAATATCAAAAACTGGTTCTAAAAGGATTTCAGAATTAATTCCATATTTTCTTTTAAGTGTTTTAGCACTAAAATCTTCTCTAACTGATATCGCATTATACTTCTCGAGTTCAGATCTGACAAAAGGAATATTACTCTCTGCTACATGATCATCTTTCGAACCAAGCGATGTACAAAAACTAATTTTTCTTTTTTTAGAAAATGGTATATACATTAACCCACTAAACGAAATTCTATAATTCCATATTTGATCAGAGCCTGCTATAAATGTATCGACATGATTGTCTAATAACTGCAAATCCTTTCTGCTCATTCTAGGGGACACATCATCTTCATTATAAACTTCTTCTATGAAATTAGTATTATGAATTTTTTTTCGAAGCTCTATATCATCTGCTACACTATCTGGCTTTTGTAATAGCAATACAGACTTATTCATGTCTTTAATAATTCTATAAATCGCATATCCATTTAATAAAGAGCCATAATTTGCCCCATACCAAAAACCAACAATACAAACATCTCTTTTTATATCACTTGTAATCCAATTTTTTTTCTTGATTATTTCCAAATCTCTAGAAAAAACATCATTTTCTTGATGGGAATCATAATAGATAGAGTCAACAGGTGTATCATTTTTTGTATCATATACCACAATGTTAATTCCTCGTCTATTACACGCAAAATCAATTCCATTTACTAAAATAGCTGCTCTATTCCCAGTTTTCCAAGCTTCACTTGTTAAGTCGAATTTATAATTATTAAATTCAAATTTAATTTCTACTCGTTCTTCTGTTTTTTTAGAAACCGTATCTACTATTTTTTCCCCATTACAAATAGCCCCAGCATACATTACCCATAACTGTTTTGAAATACTTTCAAATCCTAATTGTTTCAGTTTTCCCAAAACAGCATCTGACATATTACTCCCCGCTGTATCTTTAACGGCAAGCAATATAGCAAAATCATTTTTCACTTCATTAAGTTTATCAAGATATGCTTCAATCTCATTTATCTCCAGCAAATCTTCTCTAATACTTTGCATGTTATTTATCCTCCCTATATTACTATAAGCTCTCAAATTCTTAAGATTGCATTTCATGCCTCTTAATTATACAAATACCTTTTGACCTAAGGTGTTTTTTATTACATATTAACAGTAACTTTCATACTGCCTCTCTTTATGATTTACACAAAGTAATTGATATCGCACCTTATATTAACCTGAATCCTTTTCATTCAGGTTAATATACATATAAAGTCAATTTAATGATTTATGTGATTTGCGTTCATATGTGCAAAATACTCTTACGTATGGATCATACTGATGTCAAGAAAACAAACACCGCTAAATACAACTGTTCTCTTACAAATCGCATAGGAACACGCACATATTTTCCCGCGAAATTAAACAATATTCAATTGTTATGATTACTAATTATCTTACTAGTATATATATTATTTTTTCATTTTTCTTGGAATTGAAGTCATTAACATACCCAATTTATAAGATTTTGATTTTCTTGTTTCTGACAATCTCCATGCAAAATCATCTCTTTCTGTTCTGAGTCTATCTATTTCTTTTTGCATATTCTCGATTCTATCATTATATGTACTCACATCATCTATCACAAAATGATCATATAAAAACATGTTTTCTTCTACTAATTCTGAAACATCCTTACCTGTTAGTACAACATTTTCAATCTTACCCAAATTATAAATTTGCTCAATTTGCTCATAATGCATCTGATTAGTGCATAATCCATTATGATTATCCCAAAACTCAGTTAAATTAGTTTTTCCTTCATAAATATCATAAAATTTGTTCAAGAAATCGTCTATACTACCAGCTTTAAACTTAAAATTATCAGAATCTGTTAATTCCGATGCTCCACCAGCATCACTCGACAAAATCGGAACTCCAAATGATACCATTTCAATTGCTACTTGTGGTAAATTATCCTCCCATAAAACAGGTATAATTCCCAAATTCACTCCTGTTAAAATTCGATTTAAATCACCATGATTATATCCATGAATAATTTCTATATTATGAAATGATTTTAATTTTTCTCGTATCATTTCATCTTTTCCTTGTGTTGTAGTTGTTAACACCAAATCAATATTCATGGCATACTCTTTTTTTACTTTTGCCAAAGAATCTAATAAAAATGGATATCCCTTTTCTTCATAATCTAAATTAGATCCCAAATAAGCAACTTTTAAGTACTTGTCTCTATCACAGTTTGATCTACCCATTTGAAATTCTGCAACTCTAGTTCCAATATAACTAAGTATTAATTTTTTCCTATCAAATCCATTGTCTATCGCAATTTTCATAACTTTTTTAGATACACAAAGAATACTATCCATATTCTCATTCAATGTTTTTGTGGCACGCTTTTTAAATTCTATAAATTCTGAGGCATCCTTTTTTATATTAAGCCTATCAAAAGAAAAATAATCACTCCATTCATAGCGTCTTTCAACATCGAAATTACCATCATTATTTACTAATCCTCTGTCTATCATTTCCTGTGCATAATTTCTCATATTTGAACGATCTATACACTTGTCACAATCATTAGCCGTACAATCCGGAACACAATTCACATGCTTATCTCTGTTGAAATAAAATCCAGTCATACACATAGGAACATAATTATGTATAGAGAATATAAATTTTGTATTATTAAACTCTTTCTTCAATTCCAAAATATCCAAAGACAAACCTTCTATATTATTAAAATGTATTGCCTCGAACTGACCATATTTTGTTATAAATTTTCTAATTGTATCCTTTAATATTTCACTCTCAAATGCCACCTCTGGATTTCCAAATAACATATCCTGTGGTGCCGGAACTGGTGAATTAACAACTTCAAAAGTTTTACATCTATCACCAAATATATTTTTTATTTTACGAACATAACATTCTTTTTTTGAAATATCATATGCCCAGCCACTACTCAAAAAGTAGACATCAACATCCGGTCTATTCTGTATAATTGTTTGAATTAAATTTCTACAATATACAGTAACTCCGCCACCTGCTCTATTTGGATTGTCAAATGGCACCCAATTATATATTAGTACTTTTTTTCTATCTTTATATAAATTTTTTATAGGTGACTTGAATTTCAAAAATATTTTCTTATCATTATCATTAAAATCATCTCTAATCACCATTGGATTTATTTTTTCCAACATTTCTCGTGCTTTACTATAAAAAAGTTGTTCTTTTCCCTCATAATCTGATTCATTTATAGCACCACACAAATACATCAACGCTCTTGCATAGGCTAATTTAAGCGTTTCCTCATCTTGACAATTATATCTTTTTAAAACATCTAAATTATCCTGCATTCTATCAAATGGAATATTAAAATCGTAACCTTTAGATGAAGATCCCTCCACCTCCGTTCTATAGTTATAAAACGGACGTTTAGTCCAATATATACTCTTAGCACAACACATTGTTTCAAAGAAGAATGGATTATCTACCCATCCACCCCCTTTAGCTTCTTTAAATTTTATATGATTTTCTTCAATTAAACTCCTTTTATATATAGCAGACCAAATTGATGGATGTCCCCATAAAATCTGCGGATACTCTTTGATTGTAAAAGGGAGTGCCAGTTCTGGCATATTATTTCTTTCTTCATTTACTACTTTAGTTATTTTTCCTGATTCATCTTCATAGCAATTCCAAAAATTACTTTTCACAATATCAATACTACCATCATTACTATATAAATATAGTTTTTCAAACATATTCTTTTCTATATAATCATCCGCTTCAACACACCCTATATATTCTCCTGTTGCAACAGAAAGTCCAGCATTCATAGAATGTCCATTTCCACCATTAGGTTTATGTACAACTTTAAATCTGCTGTCTTTTTCTGCAAAACTATCCATAATTTCCGGTGAACTATCTGTTGATCCATCATCTACACATATAATTTCTATATCTTTCAAAGTCTGACTTTGAATACTTCCCAAACACTGTTTTAAATATTTTTCCGCATTATAAATAGGCACTATTATTGATACCTTAACATTTTGAGTACTCATTTCTTTTTTCAATTCATTCTTCATCTCTTTTTCTCCTTCAAGTTTATCTTATATTTTTTCAATTATATTTTGAACATTTTTATTATACACATATGTTCCAATATTATATAGTAGAATGGAATAAATCAATAATTTAAGCCATAATGACCATTTGGGAATTATTCCATCGATTACGCTTAATCTAGCTATCGCTATTGACAAATATACAGGATTCAATGAAATTAATTCTTGCATCAAAGGCGATAATCTATTTGTGTTATAAAAAATTCCTGACGCATAAAATACAAACAATGTAAATATTCTATAAAAATAAGTTATATCAGCAAATACTACATTAATTATTGCCAATATTTTACCTATTCCTAATATCATAATAGCTAATAATATTATATCAGGTATTATTAATACCCATTCCCAAGATGGATTAAGGCCATAATACCATGCAACTATGATAAAAATAAATATTGAAAAGCAAAAGTTAATTAACGCAACATATACTCTCTCAATAGGATACAAATTCCTTGATATTGATGATTTAATCAAAAAATTTTTATTTCCAGACAAAGACGTCAAACAGCTTGTCGTGCCTTCATTAAACAATCCGTATATCATTGTTCCAATTAAAATATATATTGGAAAATATATAAAATTTCCATTATCAAACATTTTAGTAAATACTAATGATATTACAACCGAATCTATAAACGGATTAATAATTTGCCAAAATTGACCTAAAAATGCTGATGAATTACCTCTTTGCCTATCTCTTTTGGCAAGTAATCTTATCACATAAATACTATGCCTTATATCTTTTAAATTTTTCTTACACTCACTCATTATTACAACCTTTCCATTATCCTGTTTACGCAAAGTTTAAATAGTATTTTTCCAAATAAATACATGCCTAAACTCCAAATAAAAACTTCTGCGACAAAAAAACTTCCTGGTTTTGTTCCATAAACTATGCAATCACGAGTAAGCTTAATAAAAGCATATACTGGATTATGCTTTATAAAATTCTGTATGCCTTCGGACACCCAATCGATAGAATAAAACATTGCCACTAAAAATCGAAGTATAAATACCACATGAGCATGTATATCTCTTATGTCCGGAAACACTACGTATATTATTGATAATGCGTACGAGGCTCCAGCAATAAATAAAAGAAAAAGTACAAATATTACTGGAATAAACAAAATATATACTGTAATTTTTGCTCTATATAATATCAGCACAAATATAAAAGGAATAAATCCAAGCATAGTGTTTATAAACGCTGTTAAAACTCTTGACAGCACTAACAGCTCTCTTGGGAGTTTTGTCTTAAATAAAAAATCTCTATTATCTTTTAAGCATGTTAATGAAGTCATAGTTGCTGTACTAAAACATTCAAATAATAAAAACCCAGCAAAATAATATGCCGGATATTTATCTATTCCTTTATTAAATACAAGCGAAAACATAAACACTACAAGTATCATTCTTAACAAAGGATAGAAAATACTCCATAGTATTCCCATATAACTTCTGGCGTATTTACGCTTAAGCTCACGTTTTGTAAGCTCCCATAATGCAAACTTATATTCACTTATATATTCTTTTAATGATCTTCTATACATTTTGCTGTTTCCTATATGCTGCACAAACGGTCTTAGGATCTCCTACCATCTGAAGCTTTCCTTTCTCTATCCATACAACCTTTGAACAGTTTTCAAGAATTGTTCCCATGCCATGACTTACCATCAGTACAGTTGAGCCTCCATGTATCATTTCCTTAACTCGTGCAAGACTCTTCTTTCTGAAAAATTCATCTCCTACCGAAAGTACCTCATCCAGTATAAGGATTTCAGCCGCATCACCTGCTGTCGCTATTGCAAATCCAAGTCTGCTGACCATACCACTTGAGAAATTCTTCACTTTCTCATCTACGAAATCCTGCAATTCTGCAAAATCTATAATTTCATCAAAATGCTCATCTATAAATTTTTTACTGTATCCAATGATTGCACCATTGAGATATATATTTTCTCTAGCAGTAAGCTCCATATCAAATCCGGTTCCAAGTGTAAGAAGCTGAACTTTTCTTCTATCAACCACTACTTTACCACCTGATGGATTAAGAGCACCTGATACTATCCTGAGCATCGTACTCTTTCCCGAACCATTTGTTCCGATTATACCAACAACCTCGCCCTTATATACATCAAAACTAACATGATCCAAAGCATACAGCTCACGATAATTTATCTGATGCTTTAATTTCTGAATAAGGAAATCCTTCATTCCTGAAGCACTACTGTTAGAAATTTTAAACTTCATAGTTACATCCTGAACTGATATTATAGGTTCCTCGCCTTTTTCATTCAAGTGATTCTCTGTCTTCTCTACATCATCATTCTTGATCTGCTTTATATCATTACTTACAATGACCCTTTTCTTCTTAGAATTTTTCTTTTTGCGTCTTGCTCTGCCAACTTCACGCCCCCAAAAATAAACTAACACAATGAGTGCCAATCCCGTAATAATTGCAATTATCATTATGAATATCAATTTTCCGGTCATCGGCTTTGCGTCTGCAATATTTTCATCTACATTCCACAGTGTAAGCTTGTCTGCTTCAACCTTATAAAAGCCACTCTCTCCATCACTTCTAAGGGCATAGCATATATTCTGCTTTTTGATAACATCTTCTGTCAAGCCTTCCGGCCAGCTATCGCTGGCATATGGAGATGTATAATAATAAATAGTATTACCTGTATTATAGAAATTGCACTCATACAACTGTTTCTGCGAGTTACTGTAACTATATAAATGTGTCTCACCGTTAGAATCCACTAACGAAAGGAAAAATATATCTTGTGCTTCATTTGAATAAAACGTCACATCCATATCCCCAAGCTTTCCAGGAACAAGCACATATTTCCAGCTAACACTCTCAGGAACATACTGATTCGAGTCAACAACATAATAATCTGTATCATTAAGTTTAATTGAAGGTTCAAGATGTGGAATATCGGTCTCGAATGGTCCAACATATTCCGTCGGTTCTTCTGTTCGTGGTGTGCCTGTATCCTCTCCTTCTATTGTGATTCCTGCCTCATCCAGTTCAGTCATGTCAAACTGTTCTGTACTATTGGCATCGGAGGTATATATATATGCGTTCTTTACCTTTATGTAGGCATCACCACCACTTATCGTTTTGAATGAAAGCATATATTTTATCTGATCTGACACTCCAATTCCCTCGAGAGTTATCACACCGTTTGATTCCGATTCAGCACCTCCGGTATACTCCATCCGTGATTTATCATATTCCACTTCAACATGATAAGATCCCATTTTTGATTCTGTTTTCAGATATACACCTACCTGAAATTGTGAATTATCCCGTGCCTCGTAACTCTCTGAACCAAATGTAACACTACCCGTTGCAGCATAAACATCTGTAGGACAATATAATATTGTGATTACCATGCACATAATTGCAACTGCGTATACTATCTTGTTTAATACTATCTTTCTCATCTCATCCTCATTTGAATTCTTTTTCTTATATATACAAATTTCTTATATCGCTCTGCTGAACGCAGGCTTCTATCCACACTTTCCCCCAAGCGAACAATACTTCCCTCTATCCACGCACTTTCATGGATTTCTTTTTTTGATATGCCAAGCATTATAAGCATTTTAGGTATAAACCTCTGATTTACTATTTCCTCATGACTCAGCTCTGCTGCTACCTTTTTCAGATTTCCTTCCAACACATCATCCGAAAACAGCAGATCTCCGAACTCTTCCACTTCAGTTTTTGTCGGATGTGCCATAAGCGGTTTCAAAAGCTTTTCCACAAACCGAACATCACTTTGCTTATCATAGATATTTATTTGATTCAAATAATTCAATAACTGTCTTACGTTATCCTGTATTATCTCCTTATTTGGATTCTGCTCCATATCCATCTGTGGGATATATCTATCAGCTTCTTTACTGTATCCAATAGTCATCCCCTCCGGAGATGTAAATACAGCTTCAAACAAGCAATTGCTAAAATAAGATTTTCTATCCAGTCCTGTTTTCGGATTAAAGTAGAAACCATGATACATATCCGAAGCTTCCTCCTTCGGTATTTCATATAGTCCAAAGTAAAATCCGTCTATCCTGTCCTTTTGTGTCAGATGCCTGATTGTCTGCTGTAAAGTTCCAACCCATCCGCTGTCAACCAGACCATACTTTATATCATCTAATAACCCTTCCTGCCTTAAATATCCAATAGCATTAGGATATGCTATCTTTGAGTGCCTTTGTATGTAAGCAAGAAGTTTACGATTATCTGCAAATTTACTTTTTAAAATCATGATTTCCTGATAGTTTAACATTCTATCAAGCTCATTGTCCATCTCACATTCTTTTGCCACATCATGGATTTCTTCATCCGTCAACGCTGCACGCTTCATGATACGTCTAAATGTCACATCTATTCCGCCTATAAAGATTCTATCCAGGCACTTTTCGCCCAGCATGGCATACTCCGGCACTCTCATAGAATACCTCGACACATTAAGATATCGTATCTCTATATCTATATTCATTTTTCGACACAAGTCTTTAGCCACCAAAAACATCTGATAGCCATCTCTTGACAGGAAATACAGTCTTTTTATGCCTTGCTGTTGAGTCTGCCCGATAACCCATATCACAAACTCTATCATTACAGGTATCATTGCTGTATTATACAGGCTATTCTCTTTTTGTTTCTGAAAAGCATCTCTGTATATAGACCTGCTATTTATTATTTGCCTGTAATAATCAATTCGCTCTCTAATTCTTTCTTCCATGGTTTCTTTCGTGTTTTCATTCTTTTTAATATGTAAATCATTTCTCTGGGTACCAGACATGCTATAATCGGTCTGAACACATATACCCATCCGGTCGGAAACAGAACATGGAGCTTATTAAAGTTCTCAAATCTGACCTTTGCCTCATTTATACCGCGTTTAAAATCACGTCTTCTATATGAATCACTATCCTCGCGATATGTAAAAAGTGTTTCCTGTATATTGTATCCTCTTTTTCCCATCTGCCTGAGTCTCATAAATATCTCATAGTCCTCACACAATAATGTTTCTTCAGATACCTTATATCCATCAGTTTCTTCAAATAGAGAAGCTCTGTACATAACGGTAGGATGTATATATGGTGAATACTTCAGGTAATCTTTCTCTGCCGGTGCCTCCGGCATTTCTCTTGTTCCCCATATTCCATTTTCATCCAGAAGTCTTGCATTACATCCACACCAGCTATACTGTGGATTCTTTTCTAGGAAATCGTACTGCACTTTCAATCTGTTTGGATCTGATATATCATCGGCATCCATCCTGGCTATATACTTGCCTCTTGCCTGCTCTATACACGCATTAAGTGAAAATGCAAGCCCATGATTCTTTTCCTGCCCGATTAATACTATTCTTGGATCTATTTTTTTGATTTTTTCTAAGATTAAAGCGGCATCCGGCTGTGATCCATCATCATATATTATGAATTCAAAATCCTTAAAGGTCTGATTAAGTATAGAGTCAACAGCTTCTCTCAGGACTTTCTCATCATTTTGATTGTACACACCCATTATCACCGATATAGACACATCATATTTACTCATAAACCAATTTCCCTATACACCTGATTCATTATCAGGTTAGTGCGCTCTTTAGAAAACCATTGTACCTTTTTTATTCCCTTTTCAACCATAATTTCAGCCAAATCAGGATTATCTTTTATCTTTTTAATATAATAGGCAAAGCTGTCTATATCATCAGGGTCGCATGCAAATGCATTGTCCCCATGATTGACATATTCTCTTGTTCCTCTGTTGTCACCTACTATAAGAGGTACTCCACATGCCATAGCTTCAAGAGCCGCCATCCCAAGTCCCTCTCTTACTGAAGGGAAAACAAAGCAATCTGCATCTTTCAGTACTTCACGTGTGTCATTAACATATCCACACAAGTGAACCTGATTCTCTAATTGATTTTCAGTAATCATATTTTCCAGCTCAGCTTTTGCTTTGCCTTTTCCATATATGTAATATTGTATATTTTTATCATTCAATTGCTTAATGGCTTTTATAACTACTCTGTGATTCTTATTTCGATTAAGTTCGCCTACTGACACTATTCTGAAACAATTATCATCCCGCTTATAACCTTCCCGAGGCGTAAATTTCCTAAGATCAATTCCCACTCCCGGGATTCGTGCGTAGTCTTTTACATGCATTTTCTTTGCCATTTCAAAATCTGCTTGATTTATTGTAATCAGACAATCTGTATATTTTGCCAGAACTTTCTCTACCGGATAATATATGAGCCAGTTCTTAACAGGTGCTCCTGTATAAAAATGAAATCCATGTGCAGTGTAAATCACCTTGCAACCTGTTTTCTTTCCTGCCAATCGGCCAAGGACTCCGCCTACCGGTGTATGACAATGTATAAGCTCTATTTTTTCTTCTTTTATAATTCTTATTATATCCTTAAGGCTTCTGTTTAAAGCCACGATATTATAAGGATTCTTATCTATTTCAACCTGATGAAGCCTGATCCCATTATCGATGTATTCCTTCTTATCAAACTCATATATCCTATTTTCAAAATTTGATGCGTAATGTACTTCAAAACCAAGCTGCTGCATGATGTGAACATCATCCATCTCAAATCTGGACACAAACCCACCTATCGTTGTGATTATAAGTGATTTTTTCATTATAGCTATTCTCCATCTAATGACTCTTCACTCTCCAAGGAATTATCAGACTCTGTCGGTGGAGTAACCGGATTGTCCGGCTCTGTTGGTGTAACAGAGGTATCCGGCTCTGATGGTGTTATAGGGGTAACCGGCTCCGTTGACGGCTGTGAAGGTTTTTCAGTCTCACTTGTATTTCCTCCACTATTGCTATCATCTGAACCATTAGAAGGCTCTGATGGTGTTATTGTCCCATTTCCGGAACTACTGCCTGTTCCTCCTGTATTTCCTGCATTTCCATTATTTGTATTTGAAGGTTTTTTTACGGTATTGCCTGTCCCGCCACTATTTGTATCCGAGCTATTGCCATTGGCGGTACTACCATGTCCTCTTGAATCGCTATCTTCTTCAACTGCTTCTTCTACAGAAGAGAGTTCATCTCCGTCTATACTATTAGATTTTATGTATGCAACCCTTCCGTTGTAATTAACCATTAGCCATTCATCTTTTTCAGTTTTTCCGACAGCTTTTACTTTGGTTCCCTTTTCTAAAGTCCCCAACTGTGCTGAGTTCTTATCCGGCTTAACGTAAACTACTGTGTTTTTTATTAATTTAACCGACTTCTCTGTCAAATTTCCAAGCACCTTATTTGAAAAGCTAAAAGCTTCCTCTGCCTCTGTCTGCTGTGTTCCGGCAGCTCCTGATTCAACAGAATATCCCTTTGAAATATACTCAGTAGCTGTCTCAGTTGTATCCTCTACGGCTCCACATGCTCCTGCTATAAGCGCAATTCCAAGCATATGTAACAGAAAAAAACATTTTTTATTCATTTACACCTCTCTATCAACCTTACCAATTGCTTATTGTTGCATAGAAATTCTTTTACGTTTATATATTAAAAATGATACATCATATCTACAAAAAAGTCTACCCCCCCCGATTTTTTCAACGTTTTTCATATTTTTCAACATTTTTTGCCACTTTTTTGTGCATAATAAATACTACAAGCATATAATTACATTAACTATGCCAATTAAATACACCCACAGACTAAATAAATACATAATCTGTGGGTGTTCATGCTTCTGCCTATTGTCATAATCATGATTATAATTTGTTTTACCTGACTATTTTAATTTTTCAACTACCATATCCACATATTTCTGACAGATTTCCTCACTCTCTGCTTCAACCATAACACGGATAACAGGCTCTGTACCCGACTCACGCACCAGAATACGTCCTGTATCGCCGAGCTCTGCAGTAACCTGATCGACAGCCGCCTGAACCTCCGGATTGGCAAGTGCCTCAGCCTTGTCAGACACTCGCACATTCTGAAGTACCTGTGGGTAGATGCTAAGCCCCTCACAGAGCTGGCTCATCTTCTGTTTTCTCGCCATCATGACCTCCATCATCTTAAGGCTGGTCAGGATACCATCACCTGTTGATGCATACTTAGAGAAGATGATATGACCAGACTGCTCTCCACCGATGCGGCAGCCGTTCTGCTGCATGTACTCGTATACATATTTGTCACCAACTGCAGTCTTTGCGTAGCCGATTCCAATCTCATCAAAGGCCTTGTAGAGTCCAAAGTTTGACATAACTGTTGTGACAACAGTATTGTTATCGAGCTTTCCTCTTTCTTTCATGTACTTTCCATAAATGTAAAGGATATGGTCTCCTGTGATTACATTTCCGAGCTCGTCTACACAGAGACATCTGTCAGCATCTCCATCATATGCGAAGCCTACATCAAGACCATTGTCCACTACATATTTCTGTAAACCCTCAATATGTGTAGAGCCTGCATTATTGTTGATGTTTAGACCGTTTGGTTCATTGTTGATGACATAGCACTTTGCTCCTAGTGCCTCAAAAATAGACTTTGCCATATTCCATGAGCTTCCGTTAGCGCAGTCAAGACCTACCTTCATGCCCTTGAATGAGTAGACACCAAGCGATATGAGGTATCCCATGTAACGGTTACGGCCTGCCACATAATCCACTGTACATCCGATTGCATCCTTATGTGCATAAGGCAACTCCTTCCACTCCTGACCAAACAGGCGGAGTTTACCATCTATATAGTCCTCAACAAGGAGAATTGTCTCCTCATCCATCTTCTCTCCATTGCTGTTGATAAGCTTGATTCCATTGTCATAGTATGGATTGTGGCTTGCTGAAATCATGATACCACAGTCAAAATCATCGGTTCTGGCTACATATGCCACTGATGGAGTTGTGGTAACATGTAATAGATATGCATCCGCTCCCGATGCTGTAAGTCCTGATACAAGGGAGTACTCAAACATGTAGCTTGAACGTCTTGTATCCTTACCTATTACTATCTTTGCCGGTTCGTCGAGCTGCTTCTGTTTCTTGAGTTCTCCGTAATACCAGCCTAAAAATCTGCCAATCTGATATGCATGCTCTGCTGTTAAATTGACATTAGCCTCTCCACGGAAGCCGTCTGTTCCAAAATATTTTCCCATTGTCGTCCCCTTGTGAATTTATTTTTATTTTATTATACACTTTTCGAATAAATTTGTGTAGAGGTTTTTACAATAACTCCTCCTAAAAAAGCCCCCATCACGTTGGTAATAACATCCTCCACATCCATCACTCCACGCATCGTAATGTACTGCGCGATTTCTACTGACAGTGAAAGTACAAGTCCTATAAAAATCACCTCGCATATGCTACATTTATTTCTTCTGATGACCGGCCAAAGTAAACCAAACGGCATAAACAATATAATATTCAGTATAACCTGATCCCACTCACTTTGTACTCCTGCTAAAAAGAGCCTTACATCAAGTCCCAGCCTGCACCTGAACTCGTGACTTCCGAAAGGTGCCCTCGTAAATAGCGTAGTAGCATATAAAAAGCATATACAAACCACATAGCATATAATAGCTATAGCCTGATACAATTTCAATTTTTTCTTAATAATTCCATATATACAAAAAACCACGGTCAGACAAAGAATAATCATAAAAACACTTTTCTCAAAATCTGACCATGGTCTATTATGCATTTTGATTATATTAATGTAGTGTTCTATTTTTTCCATAATTATATTATATCATAAATTTCATTGATATAACACCCCGCTTTTTGCCCTTATTTGCTGAAAAGTTCAGTTTTGAATATCTCCGCAAATCTCACAAAATCCCGCTATTTAGTAACAAATTAGTAACAGATTACATCAGGGCATTGACCCTTGCCTGTACTGCTGCATAATCATAACCTTCTGCGGTGATTCTGTTCTTACGATCAGCACCGTTTCCATACTCACCACGGATGACTGCCCTTGCAATTTCATCAATGGCTTTCTTAGGTGTTCCGCAAAGTTCATTGACCTTGTTCTGAACCGCGGTGTAATCATAACCCGCCTGTTCAATACGGTTCTTTCTGTCCTGACCGTTACCCCAAGCACCATTGATGACTTCCTGTGCAATTTCATCAACAGATTTCTTTGGTGTAGTGTCTACCCCTAAAATCTCATTGACCTTTGCCTGAACTTCATCATAGTTGTACCCGGCTGCTTCAAGTGCTGCTTTACGATCAGCACCATTGCCATACTTGCCGTTGACAACATCCTGTGCGACTTCATCCACCGACTTCTTAGGTGATTCAGGCTGTGCAGTATCACCATAGAAATAATCAAGGTCTACATTTCCGGCAATACCATCAACAGAACCCTTACTTGTGTACTGATGGAACATACAAGGATAATCAGGATCACCAGTATAATCAGCCAACCAGTAAATATACTGTGAAATCAGTTCATCAGTATACATATTCTTATGGTAGTCAATATTGGAATAAATACCCGCCTTGTACCCGTGACTGGTCACATACTCACAAAATGCCTTTGTGAAAGCAACACATTCATTCTTACCAAGGTTGACCCCCTTTTCCTTTGCCTGTTTTACAGTGTCATATTCAAAATCATAGAAAATCACTGTGTCCTTGCCAAGTCCGGCTTTCTCAACCTGTGCAATACAAAATGCTGCTTCATTCCTTGCCTGATCTGCGTTGAGTGCATAACTGAAATGATATACACCTTTGACTGGAATATTATTGGCACGGCATCCGTTGACATATTCAAAGAACTTGCCATCTACTGCCTGACGATAACCTTCACGAAGGATTACAAACTGAATCCCACTTGCTGCAACCTTGGCAAAGTCAACTGCACCTTGCCACTTTGAAATATCCATACCCTTCATCATATTATTTGCCCTCACTTTCTGTCTTTTTCTGTAAAATATCAATAGCCTTGGTGATAACTGGTGGGAGTGGTAACCCCATAAGACCCGCATTTTCCACAAGGGAAATTGTTTCATTGGCAATGAACGCAATAATTACTGCATCCCTGATGTAATTTGTGCCAATGACAAGATCAAGGCGGTATGCAACCAGTACAAAAATCAGGGTCATGCACTTTCTGCAAAGACCTTTCCACCCCGCCTTGCTTTCAAGTGAACCTGTGTCTGTCTTAGGACTGTTCTTGAACACCCCCGCAACAATCAGTCCTGAAATGTAATCAAGACCCATGAAGATCAGAAGGGTTGTAAGTCCCGCATCCCAACCACCAAAAAAAGATGCGATTGCTGAACCAATCACACCTAATACACTGCAAATAGTCTGTTTCATTTTCTCTGTCCTTTCTGAACATAAAAACAACCGCTTGTGACCTCATATAAGGGTCATATAGCGGTTGTTTTTGTTCCTGTGATAATTTCCTTGTTTGTTGATTACTCTGCTAATTCAGGGCAATCAAGGTCAATCAGAACTTCCTTCACTTTGTCCTTGATTTTCTCAGGTACATCAGCAAAGGTTTTCTTGCCCTTAATGATAAGGGTTGCATAGATCACTGCCATAGATTCCACATCCTTTCTAAATAAAATTTTTATGATGAACTGAAACAACATCAGTTACCACCTTCTGCCAGTTCCGGGTGTCCTTCATCAATAAGCACCTGTTTGACTTCATCCCTGATCTTGTCAGGAACATCATTGATTGACTTCTTACCCTTAATGATAAGTGCTGCATAAATATTTGCCATATTCTCACCCCTTCCTTATGCCATCATTTCATAGATTTCACACATGGCTTCCTGTGCCTGTGTCATCTGATCTTCCAAGGATGTGTTCCTGTCATCAATCATTTTGATGTATTCATCCTTGGTGTACTGGGTCAGGTCATATTCATAACCAGTGAACCCCGGCTGTTCATCTGTCCCGGCTTCTGTGACCGGGGTGATGTTTGCAGCAACCCAAACTGAATAGTCATCAATGACTTTCTGTTCAGGCTGCTTTGTACTGCGTACTTTTCCGTACTCTTTCATGCTTTTTACCGCCTTTCTTCTTTTTCTTTGCCTTGATATGGTTTGTATAATAATCATCAGCGTATTGCTGAATAGGCACAATATATTTATCTGATAAATGGGAACTGTCACAATGTTTCAACCAACCCTTATAGGAATTGATTGAACACCATTCTGAATAGTTCATTTCCTGACCGTTTTCAACTTTCTTCCTAATGTTGGTCATCTTCCGCTTCATTTCCTGACAGGTGGATTTTCTCAACAGGGTACTGTTCAAAAATATCCTGTACCCAACAAAATCAATACCCCGGATGAATGAAGGGAATATCTGATAGTTCCCTTTTATTCTTAATTTCAAATTCTGTATGAAGTATTCATTGATTTCTGCAAGTAACTGATGCAGTTCTTCTTTGGTTCTTGCAAAAATACAAATATCATCCATATAACGGTAATAGTGCTTTACCCGCTTAACTTCTTTTATCCAGTGGTCAAAACCTGATAGGAAGAAATTGCCGTCATACTGTGAAAAGTAATTCCCTATTGGAATACCGACACCTTCAATGAAGTCCTTGCCGTTTATCTTCACTATCTTGATTTCATTACCACAAGACCGATAAAATTCAATGTTTTCATCCGTTGCCGGACAAGTGCTGATTGAATCAATTACTTCATCAATCAGTTCAAGCAGTTCAGGGTCTTTGTACTTCCGTCTGAACTTCTGTTTTAGTGTTTCGTGGTCAATGGAAGGGTAAAATTTCTTGCAGTCTATTTTCAAACAATAGGTCATTTCTTCCGGCACGGTATCAACCGCCAACCGTAACTTCTTGTATGCTGCATGAATACCCTTGTTTGGTATTGCTGAATATGTGTCATCAGTGAAATACGCTAATAACTGCGGTTCAATCACCTGTAAAACCGCCCATTGTGCAATTCTGTCAGGGAAGAATGGAAGTTTGTATATTTCCCGTTCCTTCTTGCCGTCCTTTTTCGTAAAAGTGGCATATTCCGAAGTTTTGTATAAATGGTTTTGAAGCATCCATTGCAGACCCGCCAAATAGTAGTATGGTCTTTTCTCAATCTGCTGAACTTCCTTGTACCATCCTTTGCCTTTCTTTGCGTGTTGAAACGCAAGATACAGGTTATCCATTGAACAGATTTTTTCATAAAGATTGCCATACCGTTTCACGCTTGTCTGTTCCCTTCTGTATGCACTGAACCGAACTTTCAACCCGTCAGGTGACGGTCTACTAATACAGCCCATGTATTTTGATGTTTTGCCAAGTGGCACGGTAATCAGTTTTCAGTACATTGATTTATAAGAACACCCCGCCATTTCTGACGGGGTGTTTCAAGTGATATTTGTGCATTTACTAACTGACTGCTGATATTCCGATTACGATTAGAAGAAGCATTATTCAGATTCCAATAGAAAGCACTGGTATTCAAGCCATTATTCCAATTAGCACCTAATTTAGTGACATTGGTTTTTTGTCTTTTTATTGTCTTTCTGCTTGAAAATCGTCATCTTTAGCATCCTGATTACCTAAAATTGTGTGAATTACTGGTTGCCTGTTATGCTGCTACCTTTTTTCGATACACCAACCGACCGCCGACAGACCGATCACGAAGAGAAGAAGCAATATACAGAACCCAACAGAAAGCACCGGCATTCAAGCCACTATTCCAACCAGCACCCAATATAGAGACACGCCAACCAGTACCGTTCTGATTCCAACAGTAATCACCAACAGGAAGTGCAGTGTTTCCGTTGAACTCACCCGGTAAGAACAACCAATCAAAATCTTCTGAATAGCAGAAAGCGGAAATATAACCGTTTCCATACTTTGCTGTCATTCCCGTATCTTCATAAGGTGCTGCCTTAATGTCATCAGCAAAACCATGATCTGCAACATAGGTTTCACACTCACCTGTGGTTGCGTTTGCATAGTGATTGATTCCATCAATCCACCACCAAATGTTGCCCCAAAAGTTTTCTTCACCACGATATGACACAATCTGAATACCGTTAGCGTTGACAACTGAACCTGATGCATTACCAAGGGTGATTGTTGCACCTGTATTTTCTGTCATGGATGTTTTACCGTCATCAGTCTTTGAAACTGCACCGTTACCAATGACAGACTGCATATTGAAGGTTGCATATTCAATCAGCATAAGCATCTGTGAAGCGGATGCCGTCTGAACAACACCCTGTTCCCAACCAGTACCACGTTTTTCAGCAAGTTTTCTGATATTGCCACGGGTTGCGTTCTGTGTAAGTCCTGACAGCGGTTTTGCATTAGCAATACTGCATAACATATCAGCAGCAAAGTCAGCAACCTGTGAATCATCAAGAATGTACGCTGATGCAGATGCATCCCAAAGTGAACCTTCAAAGGCTGCAAGATATGCAACATCATTTTCCTGACCATTTACAATGAACGCCGGATGAAGTTTGAATCCCGCCTTTGGTGTATCTGATACATAGTATCTGATTTTTCTTGTGATTGCCCCCTTGGTTCTCTTTTCAGTTTTAAGCGGTACAACCTTGTAATAAAACTTTGGCTGTTCAACCATTACCTGAACGATTGTCCCGGCACTGAATTTCAGGTTTTCATCAGGTGATTCAGTGCCTACCGGGTTACGGTCAACCGCCTGTGTCAGTTTTCCAGTAGTGGAAAATCCGGCTTCACCGTAATATGCAGCAACACGCCCGTCATTGGTAAGGTTGCAACGCTTTCTACCACCAAAGGCATTGATTCCGTCAAATCCTGAACCCGCTGAACGGTTTACTGCTCCGGCAAGTCTTGTGAACTTTTTATTTTCAAAATCCACTTCAACACCATAAATGTCACCGTCTGAATATCCAACAAAGGCTTTCAGATCAGCAATTTCTTTTTCAAGTGCCTGAATGTCACCAACCGTTGCATACGCACCCGGACTGACCGCAAGTGATACGTTGTCAGCGTTTCCTACTGTGGTATATAACTGTAAGTATGCAGCCGATACCGTAACACCGTTATATGGTGGCATATAACAGTTATTTGACTTTTCAATGCAGACTGCATACAGGATTTCACCCTTGTCAGGGTCAACGGCATATAAGCCAAGTGTACGCATATAGTAACCTTCTTTCAGGTCTACATTGGAATATGCTGCATCAATTTTGATTGCAACCTCATTTGTGCGGGTAACCTTGGAAACAAGGGTTGTCTGCTTGATGTTGCTAAGTGCGGTCAATGCCTGTAACTGACTTTCAGTGTACTGGGTACTGGAAGAACATACTTTTGTAAAATCAATGTTTCCTGACCCGGCAATCATCTTTGCCATAAGTGCCTGACCATTGTTTGTGATGTAAAGTTTTGAATACTCTGCCATCTTATCATTCCTTTCTATGTTGTTTTTATCTCAATGAAGTCTACCTGAACAACGCCGGATGCTGCCTTTGCATCCATATCTGCCCGGATTGTTTCATTAAAATCTGTTGAAATGGTTACCATTGCGGTATCTGTTGCCTTACCACCAAAAAGAACAGCACCTTTGATGTTGCAAGGGATGCTGTTCTTAGATACAACCACAAGATTTTCAGGAATCATTGTGTTTATGATGTTTTCCAGTTCTTCCACCTGACCATATAATTCAAGGTCAGTGTCAATATACAGTGTGTACCCAGTCTTGAAATCACCAGTCACTTCAAAATCACTGTCACCACAAAGGACAAGCAACTTTTGAAGCAACACTTTCCAAGTGTACGGGATTGTGTTGAACCACTTGCTTTGAACCCTTGAACGTCTTGATTCAAGGGTATCATCAGCAGTTGGGTATATTTTCAGCATCTTTTCAAATCGGCTGATTCCATATTCATCAGCAGTTGAAATGAAGCGGTTACGCAAACACCTGTCAGTTGCCGACCACATCAGACTAAATTCAGGGTTTTCCGCTTCAAGTGCTGCAACGGGTTCTTTGTAACTCTGCATGAATGGCGGTAAGTATGAAACAAGGTCAACTTCTCTTATCATGCAGAAACACCCCCTAACTTTGGTATGCAAAATTCTGTCAAGGTCATATTGCTTGCCGTGCCGTTCAGCTTTGTCCCGGTCACATCCACCACGCCATTAACACCAAGGATGCGGTTTTCAATCTGCGATACCCTGACAATGGTTTGTGATGTTTCTGACCAGTTCTTTCTTAATTCCAAGAAGTACGCATCAACTGCTTCTGCAATGGCTGCCTTGGTATTTGACCAGTTGTGACCTTCTTCAAAGGTTACCGTGGTCTTGACCTCAATACTGACAGGTGATGCACTTGCTACACTGACCACATGACCGATTGGTGCAAGTCCGTAACCTTCCCCGGCAGTTTCTTCCGGGTCAAGTGTCTGCTGAACATATTGAACAAGTGTTGAACTTGCTTCACCATAATCATCAGAATCAGTGATGACTACATGAACAGTACCACCAACCGTCAGTTTCTTGTCCTTGGCTGCATTATATACGGCATCAAGCCACGGTTTGACTGCTGCCGGAACTGTTGAAATGATTGATTCATACCAGTTCTTGACCACTGTACTGACGATCATGTCAGCGGGTCTAATGTCACCATTCCAAACACGCTTGACCTTACATGACCCAACACCTTCAATACTTTTGACCTTTGCCATATAATCAGCGTGGTTGCCACCAAAGGACTGTTCATTGAAGCTGTCAAAGTAACGCTGTCTGAAAACTTCTGTATCTTCTTCATCTTCACCGGGAATAAGTACGCTTGTCAGGCTTGCCGTCTGCAATCCGTCAATATATTCCATTGGTATCATATCCCCAAGGTACTGATTGCCAACAACACCTTCTGTTTCACACTGAACCTTGTATGTTCCCTGTGTGATCTGTTCAGTCACAACATAGTTTATTTCACCGATGTTGAAACGCTTTCCAGTAACATCAATGTTTGTTGGTGTGAACTCACCCTGTAAGATCGCCTTGGTTGCGGGTTCAGGTGAAAGTCCCCTGTCCTTTGCAAGCAAGATCAGAAATTCCCTTGCAGCAGTATCACCGTATGAATTTTTTATCAGATATCCCAACTCAATGTATAAAATCTGAAATTCAATAGCTGTTGAACTATGCAGATCGTAAACAGGGGATGACGGTCTTTTGTCAATTTTGTCAGATACCCGGTTCATCATCCTTTCAAGGATAATGTCATAAGTCTGATCTTCATACATTCTAAATCTTCACCCCCTTCTCTGCTTTAATATCACCGTAAATTGTTTTTACGGTAAAATAGGCATGAACCACACCTTTGACCGTCAGGTCAAATTCAAAGTCGGTCACACCCGTGATTCTTTCATCAACGGCTAACGCTTCACTGATTCTGCGTTCTAATTCAGGGCAAACCCAAGTGACAGGTTCACCATACAGGTCAAGTGTTTCAATGCCGTAATACCACGGATATATGATGTACTGATACCTTTCTGTTTGCAGTGTTCTGAAAATCATCTGCTTCATGGCATCCTGTTCATCCACAAGACCCCTGACTGAATCACCGTCTAAATCCATTTTATAAGTTAGGCTTGGCTGTGTTTCTATTTCAAAATCTTGGTCAAGAAAACCAACTGTTGAAGGAATCATTTGCCTATCCTATCCACAACAATGAAGCGTTGACCTTCTTGCTGTCTTATCAGGATAACTTCATCACCAACCGCCAAGCCATTGTGAATGATGATCTTCTTTTTTCCTGTAATTTTGTGAGTATGTGCAAGGTTCTTTGACCCTGTGTTCAAGTCAATGTTGCCACCGCTGCCATTGTCACCTTTTACAGTGTGGTTGTGGGTGGAAAGACTGCTTTCAGAAGTCCAGTCAACTGTTACCATTGTGCTAAAATCCGTCACATTTCTTGAAAGAATCAACTGTTTTTCACCAAGTATCATCTTCTGTTCAACATTGATTTTCAAAGGTGAAGCACTCACGACCTCACCAAAATATACATTTACGGGTTTCCCCGCTTCAACCGCTTCAACGGCTGCCCTTTTCAGGGTATCAACAAGTTCATTTGCATCAGGCAACAAATTCACCCCCTCTAAGTGTCAAATCCATCCAATGTTCACCTTCCTTGTAGGTATGCTTGCATTTTTCAACAAGCATCCAGTTTTTCAGTTTTATATCACCAAGATCAAGGTTGATGACAACCATTGAACCCGCCCGCACTCTGTTGTCACCTAAAGCGTTGGTAATTTTCAGGTTACGGGTCTTTTTGTTATACAATTTCAAAAGGGCATCTGCTTTTGCTTGACCGTTTTCACCTTTCTGCAAGGTGTCAAAATACTGTAAGATACCCCACTTGTTAATGTTGGAAGAATCCTGTGTGATGTAAACATCACGCTTTCCTGTGTCCTTGTTATCATAGGTCAGTTTGATTTTGTTATATGTGTTTTCATCAATAGATGAAGTATAGTCAAAGTTTTGCCCGGTTTCTTCATCAATCATCAGGTACGCCCCCGGAACACCCACATACATAGATGACAGGCTTTTCAGGGTAAGTTTCCCAAAGTCATCATATAACACATACATTTCCCCGGTATTGGTCAGTGTCAGGTCAAGGGCATTTGCTATCATTTCAAACAGTGAAGTATTTTCTTCAACCCTTGATTCAATGACATACCCGGTATCATCCAGTGTGCCAAGGTTCAGGGCATAATCATCTGCAATCATTTTCACAAATTGGTTTGCCGTCTTTCCTTCATAGACCTTGGTATCTTTATTTTTTAAGTACCTCAACTGATCGTAGGCGGTGACAGTAATGATTTTGTCCTTGGTTCTCTGCTGCTTAAACACAAAACCAAAGAATACATTGTCACCGTCCACCTTCATCCTGACTGGACTACCTTCTGAAAAATCAAGAATGTTGTCATACAGGACTTTGAAAACCAGTTTGCCGGGGGTGTTTTTTCTTTCTGTTGACCATTCAATACCTTCCTGAACAACAGGCTGATATACTTTTGTTCCTGATTCATTCCCAACCAGTAGTTCAACGTACATTGAACAACACCCCTTTCTTATGCTGCCGGAATAGTCAAAACCTGTCCCGGATAAATTAAGTTAGGGTTGCCACCAATGACACCCCTGTTTGCGTTGTAGATCACGGTGTATTTTGCACCGCTGCCGTAAAACCGTTTTGCAATGTTCCACAAACAATCACCACGCACAACCGTATAGGTCTGTGCCGCTGCCGGGGCGGGTGAATTGTTGGTTTCCCGCTTAGGCTCTGCACTTGCCTTTGGCTTGGATGCAGCAATTTTGATGTTGACTGTCTTTGTTCCATAGTCCCGGTACTGTTTCAGATTGAACTTGACTTTGAAGTCAAACCCGTTCTTGGCATCCTCTGAAATTTTGTAATCTTCCAAAGATACCTTCATGTTCGTGTTCAGCAGTTTTTTCCCCACCGGGGTCTTTCTGCATACAATGAACTGGAATGTCTTTTTGCCTGTTTTCAACCCTTCAAAAATATCAAAGAAATATCCCGCTTCTTTGAAACCATTCTTATACACCGCATAAGGATGTTTTACTTGCGGGATTTCTGCTTCAAATTCAATGTCGGTCAACCCGGCTTTTTTCAGGATATTGATTTCACCTTCATTTATCAGGTTGACCGTTTTGTTATTACCATTGATTTTGATACTGATTTTTTCAGGGGTGACAGGAAAAAGGCATTTGTCAAAATACATATCATATCCGCTTCTTGCCATTTATTCATGCACCCCTTCCGTCATATTGTCTACCGCTTCATTGACTGAATCTGTCAGTTTGGTCATAAAACCATCAATGTCATCACCGCTGTTCACGGTGTTCTGCATACCTGACATATCAACATTGATTTCAGCGGTTGTGAATCTGTTAATTGCTTCTTGTTCTGCAATATCACGCAAATACTTCAAATCTTCTTCTGTAACATCCAAAGAATCCTTGATTTTGCCTGTGTTATCGTCAATGTTTCCAATGCTGTCACCCACGCCTGAATTTGCTATTGCATCATTGAACCCTGATGTGTAATCACCCACATTAGGAATATCTGTCTGACCGAATACATCCGACAGACTAAAGTTTGAAACCTTATCAGCAATACCGTCACCCCATGCTGCACCCGCATTGAACGCATCTGATGCCCAACCGTCCTGAAATGCATCAAAGGTTGTAAAACCTTCATTGAACGCATCACTGATTGACTGGTAATCTTCTTTGTTTCCGGCTGCTTCACTTGCTTTGGCTGCATAGTCATCCGCTGCGGATGAAATGCCTGAATAGTCAAATTCAACAAACGGTAACTTATTCAGTGCTGAACAAATACCTTCAATGACTGAAAGTGCCGTGCTTAACAGGTTGTAAAACCATGACTGAACAGAACAGATTGCATTGTGAAATGCCGTCATCATATTGGATGCAAGTGCTGCAATGGCGTTTCCAATACCCAAGGCAATGTTTGCCACGGTCAGACCCAAATTCTTGAAGAACTGAATCACTACGTTCACACCACCAGTAATCACACCGAACCCTGAATTTGCAATACCTGTCATTTTTGCTATTGCTGAACATACCGCCATAATTACCGCAATCAATGCAATAATCAGCACGATAATCCAAACGACAGGACACGCATACAATGCACCGTTATAACCCATCTGTGCAGCAGTTGCAGCCATTGTCTGACCTGTAAGTGCTGCCATAACACCGATTTTTGCAGACATTGCCACTGAATGAATTGCTGTTGCAGCTGCGGATGCAATTTCTATTCCCTTCACAATGCCAAGGTATGCTGCATATACAGCCAGTGCAGCAATGACACCGTAAATGATTGGACTGATAACAGACCAATTATCCGCAATGAACCCGCCGACAGTTCCGACCAGTTCAAAAATATTCAGAAGGATATTCGCAAGGGTTGCCATTGCTTCAATAGCACCCTGAATGAAAGTCTGAAATGCTTCACTATTGGCTAAATCGTTCAGTCTTTGAAGAACAGGCTGAAATGCAATCAGTGCGGTGTTCTGCATTGACTGCCATATCTGCCCCCAAGTCATAGGCATTTCATTGAATTTGCTGTTAATGTCATCAGCAGCAGAAAAGATTGCTGCCTTGACTACATCAGCGGAAAGTTCCCCATCCGCTGCCATTTCTCTGATCTTACCGATTGGAACATCAAGATAGTCCGCAATGTTCTGAATCAGGTTAGGTGCTTGTTCAAAGATACTGTTCAATTCATCACCACGAAGGACACCTGAACCAAGTGCCTGTGATAACTGCAATTCTGCGTTTGCTGCTTCTTGGGTGCTTGCCCCGGCAATCGTCATCTGTTTTTGAATCAGATCAGCAAAAGCAACAACTTCTTCCGAACTGCTGAACGCATCCTTTGCGTTGTTACCAAAACGGGCAACAACATCAGCCATCTGACTGAATGAACCCCTTGCATCCTGTGCTGCTGCATATACCATGTTGACAAGTTCAGCGGTTGTCTGAACCCCGTCATTCATCATGTTCAAACGGGATGTTGTCTGAACAAGTTCGTCTGAAATGTTCAGTGCTTTCCCAACTGTCTGAATACTGACATAGGCTGCAACCGCCCGCTTGATGGTATTGGTCAGTTCATTTGCCTGTTGTGTTCCGGCTGAAACTTCCTGATTGAAACGCCCCTGTTCATCCACATTGTCACGGATATACCTTTCTGTGTTGCCAACCGTCTGCGACAAACGCAAATAGGCATCATTGGCAGCAGAAACATCCATATTCTGCATTGCCTGATTCAGTGAATTTTGTTCCTGAATAGCCTGATTCAACTGCATACGCAACTGTTCCAGTTCTGCATTTGCATTGTCTGCCCCAACATTTACCGGGTTGTTCTCAATCTGCTGAATCCGCTGCTGAATTGCAGATAACCGCTGTTGCATAGTGTTCATATCCTGAACTGCTGCATCCGGCAGTATATCCATTCCCTGTGCGGTCTGTGAAATCCTTGCCTGTGTGGTGTTCAGTGTGTTCAACATATCGTTTGCACTCTGAACTTCTTGCTGAAATCGTTCAACACCTGTTCCTGTGAACACATCCATCCCGTCAGTTTCCCACTGAATAGGTACGTTGACAGGGTCAGGCGGTGCGTTTGGCTGAATTTCAGGTCTGATTGGTTCAGGATTTTCAACCAAAGGGTCAGGAAGTACCGGGTCAACAGGTACAGGAATCGGTTCTTGATTTCCACCATCCACAACAGGCGGTGCAATATCAGGTGCGGTCTGTCGGCTTGCTGCCTGATTCATTGCTTCAATGGCAGCGGTTGCCTGATTGATTTCATCCCTTGCACCTTCAATACTGCTTGTATCAATATCAGCGTTCATTGACTGCTGCATATCATACATTGCAGACACGGCAAGGTTCACTGAACTGATGATGTTGTTCAACACTCCGCTGAATTGGTCATTAAGTTCAATACCTGTCTGAATAGATGACACCTGTTTCACCGTCCTTTCTTAGTGTTTTTTCTTTGCCCTTGCTTCTGCCTTTTTCTTTTCCTTCTTGTCATGCTCTGCTTTCAACTTGATTGAAGCAATCACAAAGGCTTTTTCCTGTTCATCCATAGCCAAGAACACTGATGGAAGAATGTGAAGTTTTAGAAGGGCATAGTAAGCATAATTTGCTTCACCGTCCCCTTCTTCAATTAGTTTTTTGCTTCATCAACCTTTTCATCAAGTGACTTGGTAAATCCCTGAAACTTCTGCATCCATAACTGGAAGTCCTGCATTTCCCCGGCATCATCAACCATTGCATAGACCAAATCTTCCGGGGTCATCACACCGTAACTGTCCTGTAACTCTTTATCGTAAAGGTCAGGAAACACCGTTGACTTCACGATCATTGCCATAAGGTACTTTGAAGTAATCAGTTTTGGTCTGAATAAGTTCGGCTTGCCTGTCACCTGAACTTCAATGGTGTTTGCATCACGAAGTTCTTCATTCTCCTTGGAACTGATATGTCTGAACTCCCATCTAACAGGTGTTCCGTCTGAACCAAGAAGTGAAGCAGTAGGTGCAAACTTTTCATTTTCCTTTACCTTTTTATTCGCTTTCATAAATGCACTAAATTTTGACATTTTGTTGTTCTCCCTTCTGTTTATCAAAGAATAGAAAAAACCCCTTATATGACCTTATATAAAAGCCACACAAGGGGTTCTGTTACTTAGTTAGTAAGAAAACCCGTGAGGTTTGCAAAAGATTCAGGCATTGAGAAGTCCTCAAATGTTCCTTCAATCTCTTCATCAAGGTATTCCCCGTCAGCATCAAATTTTGCTAACACACCGCCGTCAGTGTTGCAGTCATAGAAAATGATCGTCTGTCTGCCCGCATCACTGGTTGGGTCATCATTGGTGATCTGCATTTCAAAATACACATCTTCACCAGTGTTCTTATAGTCAAGTAATGCCTGACGAAGAACTGACTGGTTATAGTGTGCCGTGCCGGAAAAAGTACCTTCCATACCACATGACTTATGACCCGCCATGATTGCACCAAGGCGGGGAACAGTAGTCTTGGTTTTCTCAACCTTTGCTTCCATATCAATCATCTGCATGAAGTTGTATCTTCTACTTCCGATTGTGATAAAACATTCAGCAAGTTTTGCTGCAATAGTGTCCCTTGCTTTCATTGTTACATTCGGCATTTTATTTCACCCCTTTCTTACGCAACCGTAACCGTTTCATAGAGTTTACCCATAGCGTTCACAACGGTGATTGCTGATGTAATCACAACCGCCTTTTTGGAATCGCCCTGTGCAACCGTAACATCAGAATCAGTGAACCCTTCAATAGCACCAAGTTCCTGTAACTGTGTACGGATTTTCACCAAGTCAGACCAAAGGGAAGTTCTGCCTGATGCATTGTTTGGAACAACACCAAGATACTTAGTGTTGAAAAGAACTGCATCATCATTTCCCAACTGGTCAATAACTCTGATCGTCTGATTGTCCTTGAATACATCCCCGCAAGTGTCCGAAGTGGTCACCATAGAGTTAATATCTTCAAGCACACGGACAACGCCGTTGACCTTATGGAAAGTGAACTCACCCGCCTTGATTGCTGCTTTCAACTCATTCTGTGTGTAATTGGTATCAACGGTGAAACCGCCGTCATATTTCTTGTTCTGACAAGACTTATTGACCGCACAACCGCTTTCTGCACCAGTTACCCAGTACACAAGTGCTGCTTCTGACCATCCTGTATCTGTTACCTTGTTCTTCACACTGATAACGCCCATATAATCAGCAGACAGGTTGTAAACAATCAACTGGAACTTGATACCAAGTTCATCACGCAAACGCTTGTTGAAAGCCACATATAACTTCTTGGTAACATCATCAGTAACCACAACGCCCATAGTGTTGTAGGTGTATGATTCGATTTTATCCAAGTAAGCCTGATGTGCAGTGCCGTCAACCGTGCCGTTTGTACCACCAGTTAAAGGTGTTCCGGCAGTAACAGCAAGATCAGCAGCCTTGAATGTCACATAATCATTTGCCACAAGATCAGCAGCCTTGGCAACTGTCTGTGTGTCAACCTTGACCGTACCGAAGTAGGTTGTAACATCATACTTGCTTGCATCATCTGCATTTTTCTGAATCACGATCTTCAAATCGTTACCACGCACACCACAATACTTTGCAGTTGCGTATGTGTTCGCTGCCTTATCTCCACCACCGTTCAGACGATATGCGTATAAGGTCTTTGCACCCATGAACAGATCATTAAGACCAAGCATCTTAGGACTGTCAAAGGCATAACCAAAAAGTTTCAGGCTGTTCTTCTGAAAATCTTCATTGGTTACTTCAAAAACTTCCCCTTCAACACCCCAGTCAAGTTCAAGGGGCATTGTTGCAATACCTCTATCAGACAGTGCAGCAGATGCGGATGCAGCCGATACAAAGTTGATATAAGCACCGGGAAGTTCTTTGTTCTGTGAGGTAAATGTACCACCACCTAAAGCCATACTATTTCACCTGTCCTTTCATGTATTTTTCAACTAAATTGTCAACAGTTTTCATGGTGTAACTTTTATCTTCATCAAGAAGGGCATCCACCAAGTCCCTTCTGTTTGCAAAACGGGCAGATGCAAGAATCTGTTCCTTGCTGAACATTGGTTCAGTCTGTTCAGACCTTGTAGCAGTTCCCGTTGTTGTCTTTTTTGCTGCCATAATCAACCACCTTCCTTCACATCCGTGCTTGCCGTCATAGTTTCCATTGGTGTCTGATCTTCCGTCTTGACCGTGAAAAAGTCATAATTGACAAAAAAATTCAGAACACCGTCAACCACCTGATGATTCATTTTTGAACCCCTGATTGGCTTGGTATCACCGTCTGTTGTGACATACTCCAAACAGTCATACATTCTTTCAGCCACATCAGCACATTCCCGCTGCTTCTTTGCAGACTGTGGGAAATACTGGATGCAGAACTGATTGGTACGTTCATACCGTTTGCCAAGGAAAAGGTTGTTGTTTGGGTTCAAGCAAGCAATAAAAAAACAAGGCTCTTTCAAACCTTGCTTAATTTCTTCATTGTGGATTTCATAATCATCCCCAAATTCTTTGTTCAGGGAACAACTGATTGCTTCAACTATTGAATTTATCATTTACCAAGTCCCCCTAAATATTTCTTGATTTTGTTTTCAAGCACCTTTGGGGCAATTTTCTGTAATTCCTGTTCAGATATGGTCATCATAAACTGACCCTTGACCCATCCTGAATGATTGGCTGTCCTGTGTCCGTATTCAACATAAGATGCGTATTCAACCGGGTTCACAATTTCAATGACATAGGTGTCACCAAAATGATTCACCGTCAGGCTGTCTGCATACCCTTGTGCTGATGCACGTTTTTCACCAGTCCAACCACGCCTTAATGTACCGCCCTTTTTTCCTGAACTTGCCGGGTACTGTCCGACAGGTGTTCTTTTGACCACCATGCGAAGCAACCGGGCAGCAAGTTCTTTTGCACACGATTCCACAAAGTCATCAGGATTTTGCAACTTTCCCAACTGCTGCTGAAAGTCTTTCAGACCTTTGCAGTCAAATCTTCCCATTCTACCCATTTACGCATATTCCTTGAACAGTTCAAGTGTGATTTCCTGATGCGTTGGATATGTGGAAGGGACACCGCTGCGGGTGTAGTCCGTGGTCACATTGTCCTGTGTTACTGTCAGTTTTGACCCCGCCTTGATGGTTACATCCGGGGAAACAAACAACTTTGTGCTTTGCGTGATCGTTGCTGCTGATTCTGACTGAATTGCTGTTTGCAGTTTTTCAAAAGATAATCTGCATGGTTGGTCTTGTAAGACTACAACCTCTGATTCTTCCATAAGTTTTGACTTCTCATTTTTTACCTTTTGCAGTTCTGTCACCGTCAAAGTACCAAAATAGGTTGCTTCAATGGCTTTCCTTGCAACTTTTTGTGCTGCCTGAATCTGCTTTACCATCTGATACGCCTGAATGAATTAAATTCAGCCTTTCCATAGGATAAAAGGTAATTGATGAAAGAAGTCAGTCTTTGTTCAGGGGTCATTGAACCTTCACCAGTTGCAAAAACTGTGTTGGTGTCCCCTGTCTGAATCTGCTTGACAGCATATTCTAAATCAAACCCGGTAAGGTCATCAGGTGCAAAGGTTTTCTTGGAAAGAAGAAATTCACCCACCGCCATATCAACGGCAATGTGTTCCAGTCCTTCCGGCACATCATTCCAGTTGATTTCATTTTTGATTGTGCTGCGTACTTTCTCAACGCAAAAGGTCAAGGCAAATTCATCATCTGCCTTGACCTCATAACCGAATGATTTCAACCGTTCTTTTACTGTATCAGTATCAAACATTGCAACCACCCTTTCAGATCAGAAATTATCCACGGGAAATGATACGGGCAATAGGTACTGCCTTATGCTCAATAGCCTTGGTATCAGATGCAACCAGTGACCAGTTCTTACCAGTCTTTAATTCCGCATTGGTAGGGGAATTTGTTGCCTGTGATGCCTTGGTGTAAGAAACACCTGCAACAGAAACGGCGTGACGTTTACGGGAAATCAGTGTATCTTCACCGCCCCTTGTCTTAGCATCACGAACCATTTCATACGGCACTTTTGCACCAACATCCTCAAAACCAATAGCACCTTCACCAAGGATATAGGTTGTGTACTCTGTGTACGCATCCTGTGCCTTGATGTTCTTGCCTGTGTCCTCTGCAACGGCTTCAACAACCTTAGTAGGTAAGGAATCATCAATGATGACCAGTCTACCGTTCCAAGTACCCATTTCAAGATCACGCTCAATGCCCTGTGCATCTGTGTACTTTAAGTATGCAAGCAGTTTCAGGTTTTCAAGGTTGGTGGCAACTGCACTGTGACAGTAAACCAACTTGAACTTCTGCTTGTTATCACCGCAAGCCTTCTGAATTGCACTGTTCAGGGTTGTTGCATCCATCTTCATAGTATCATCAGTATGTTCAGCACCCGCCTGTGCAATATCATAAGTGTGTGCTTCAACAAACGCTGCATTGGCTTTCTTAATGTCACCCGTGCCAGTGTCCTTCATTCCAAAGACACCTTCTAAGATTGCAAGGATAACATCCTGATCTACACCGTTCCAGTAGTCATTGATCTGATTTCTTACGTTTGCCATGAAGTCAGTACCACCAGTTACATCATAACTGAAATCTGCTTCTGTCCAACCGTTCATTCTGCCATAGGTGAAAACACCCTGTTCATAGGTGTCAGTCTTGCCCGGTGTAACATTGTCAACACCATCATAGTTCTGTGGTGTGCCGGAAAGCAGACCAAAGAACGGTAACACTGCGTAAACAGTGCCAGTCTGTGAGTTATTCACAAAAGTGTCACGTAATCTTGCATCACCAACGATTGCACGGGATTCACGTAACTTGTTCAGTTTCACGTTCGGAATAGCACTCATGTACTTACCGAACGCCTTTTCATTAAAACTTTTAGCATCAAATTTTGCCATGTTTCGATTACCTTCCTTTCATCAAATTAAATCTGTGCATCCGGGTTTGCTTCCATGTAAGCGGTGAGTTCGTCATAACTCATTTTTGAGAAATCGACCGTTTCACCCTCACCCGGTTTCTTTTCCCCTGATGCTCCCGGCTGAAAACCTTTGAAATTCTGCTGCTGTTTCTGCTGCTTTTGTGCTTCAAACAGGAACTTGGTGTCATCACCACTTCTTAACTTCTCGATCTGTTCATCCAGTCCCTTGACATTTCCGTCCTTGTCAAGTTTGGCTTCTCCAAGTTCAAGTAAGGCTTTGACAGCTTTGATGTTCTTTGCCTTTGCACCAGTAAGTGCCTTTTCAACCGCAAAATCAATTTTCAACTGGTTCAGTTCAGATTCATGGGTTGCCTTGGCAGTGGCATTTTCAGTCTGTAAGTCCTCAATCTTCTTTTTCAGATCAGCGTTGTCCCCGGCAGATGCTTTCAGGGTTTCTAACTGCTTGTCACGGTCACCGACCTGTGTTTTCAGTCCTTCAACCTCTGTCTGCAAGTTCTTGATTTCTGTTGAAGCAGTACCCTTTGCGTTCTCAATGTCATCACCATTGATTTTCATTACTGAATCAGCCTGTTCCTTGGTAAGTCCTAAATCCTCTAACTGTTTTCTTGTCATTTCTATACCATCCTTTCAAATACGTTTTTATACGGGGTTACTCCCACATGATTGATTGGTTTTGTTCGGTTTACGCTTGACAACCCGCAAGAAAAAAGACACCCGTTGCCGGATGCCTTTTCTATGTGCTACTTGACCCAGTAGCCGGGAGATAATCAGGATCACCATGCCTTTCTCATTGTGTACGTTTTCATGTGCCTTTTATCCCCCTTTCTGACCTCATATAACCGCCATATAGCAGTTATTACAGGTCTATTGATAACTTGTTAAGGTATGAAAAAAGCACGGTTATTTGACCGTGCTTTCATCAGCAGATTCTTTCATATACTCTGCAAATTCTTTCTTTAATTCTTCCGGGGCATCCTCTGTCAGATGCCAGTTGTCAGGTTCAGGGACAAAATAAGGACTATCCCAAAATGACGGCATTGATTGTGACATATTACTTCACCCCTTTCAACAGTTCTTCCAACATTTCACCAAACTTTGCTGCAACGGGTCTTGGTTCGTCTGATACCATGTATTCAGCAAAACATTCAGCAAACCATTCCTGTGCATCTTTGGTTGCATATCCACTGACTTCATTGCGTATGTCAGAAACTTTCAACCCGCATGATCTCATTACCTTTGGTCTTAGATCAGCAGATACAATTTTCGGTCTGTAATTATTCAGTAACCCACATACCATTTCAGTATATGACAGGTAATCATCAATAGCGTGTCCCAGTTCGTGCATAACAATAGCACTGAAATCTGTACCCTTTGGATGAAAACCCGCTTGCAAGTCTTTTTCATAGGACTTTGCAAGTTTTTCCATATCAGAAAAATACTTTGTATTGACCGTAACACCACCGTGACCAAGACCAAAAGAACATTGTGCGTATGTCATACCGCCCAACTGCGTACTTCCAACTGCGTTCAATTTTCCCTTCAACTGCGGGAATTTATCAAATAGTTGTTCATGGGTCTTGTAAATGGACTTTGCACAACCCAAATCCAAGCCTTTCAGACCTATTCTTTCATTGGTGTCATACACATGACCGTTGATTTCCGCAACCCTAAACCATTGCTGATCTTTCATCAAATCCTGAACCTGTTCAACAGTTTCACAATCATCAACGGTTTTCTTTTCTTCTGTCTTGATTGTATCATCCGGCAACGCTTCTTGCAAACCTGACTTATCACCGCCGTTGACAAACGACTTTTCCCATTCCTTATAGGTCATGTTGCCCGGTACAAAGTAGGTCTTGCCTGTTTCTTCATCCCGTGCAGCACGTTCACCGACAGCATCAAATTCATCATCAAAATATGGTACTGTGGTTGAACGGCAATGAACATGAAACGGCGGTGCAGTCACACCAACCTTCCATTCAGACATAGGGAAATGCTTGCCGTCCATACCCCGGCATATATCCGAAGTGTGGGAATCCAGTGTTGCCACAATTTCAAACTGTTCAACATCCAGTTCAGTGAAGCAGTCCTTTTGTGCTGCGGAACTGAAAAAGGCTTCTTCTGTCATTACCAACCGCCCGGCGTTGGTCTTGGAAGTGTTCATCTTCCGGGCAATTTCATCAATGGCTTTCTGTGGGTCTTTTCCCAAGATGATGTTCTGTGTCAGGGTGTTGTTCAGTTCATTGACCAACTTCTGACGGTTGCCCCATATCCTTTCACTGAAATTCTTGCCGTCAACCGCCCAAGGCTTATTGATGACCTTGCTGATCTGCTTGTCATCCAGTGCGGAAAAGTCCCAACCAACACCCACGCCCTTCTGAATTTCATAGGCTGTGTGATAATAGCCGGACTTGTAAACATTCCGCATTGTATTGTCAATGCTGTCAAGTTGGTTTCCAAACATGACTTCAATGCTCTGTTGGGTCTGCAACTTCAAGGCTTCAAGTCTGCTGATATGGAATCTTGCAGATGCGTTTTCAAGCTGCTTGACCCAAGTACCGTTGATCGCATTTTCCTGACCGTACTGAATGTACTGGTTCACATCCCATTTCAGTTCAGCAAGTTCCTTTGCGTTCAACATCCGTTTTGCTTCTGCAAGGGTTACCCCATTGTTAGATGCAAAACGCTGATACCATGCAGCAATCTGACCTTCAAGTTGCTTTTGTGCCTGTCGGTATTGTTTTTCAATATCCGCATAGCACTGAACCCCCTGTTGGTGTGCAGCCTGTTCAAGCACTTCAAAACGCTTCTGCCAGTATTCACCGTTATTCATCTACTTCACCGCCCTGACTTCCCTGTGACGGGTCACCTTTATTGTCAGGGTCATCATCTGCACAGTCACCGTTTTGGTTCTGTGTACCAAATGGGTCATACTGTGCAAGCATTTCTTTCTGTGCTTCTTCCTTCTGCTTTTTCAGGCGTTCCATTTCAAGTTGCGGGTCATCTACCCAAGGGTGCATACTGATGATTGTTTCATCAGAAATGATTCCCTGTGACTTCTGACAGTTATCAATAATATCTGATTCATTCATCAGCATATCACGGTTGAATACCACATCAACCCCATCTTCTTCACCTTCAAAATCACCCTGTCCCGTATTGGCAAGGTGGCAGTTGACAAACCAAAGTACATCATCCATTGTTGCCTGTGCTTCTGATTCCGTATCATTGGCATCTGTATCAATGTCAGAGTACATTGACTGAATGTTCATCTGATTAGGATTGCCGGAAAGTCTGTCATCCTTGGCATCATAACCCATTGCGTTCTCAATCAAGGCTTTCTTGAAGATTTCCACAATGGTCTTGTAATTCTCTGCATTGACTGTGATTTCAAGGGTTTCAACCCCGCCCTTGGTGTCACCGTCATATCTGACCTTTACTGCACCATAGGTTGCAAGGTTCTTCCTAAACTCACCTAAATTAGTACCGTCATAGTTCTTCAATACCAAAATGGTGTTCCGGGCATCTTCTTGCATATTATTTTCAAAGTCAGACAGCATCACATTGATGCCATCCTGTAATGACTTGACTTTCTTAATCAGCGGCGTTTCCTGTTCATTGGCTTTCAATGGAATCAGGGGAACACGCTGCCAGTTGAACACTTGAACATTTCCGGCAGCATCCGTCATTGTAACGTGTGGGAAGTCTGCGGTTTCATTGTTCACAATGTCAGGAATCAGTTTCCCGCCATCAAGAATGAACAGGTGAACACCATTCAGATCATACAATTCAACCTTTTCAATGAACTTCCTTTGATTGCCGTCATAGGCAACCGTCACATAATGCCGGATGAAGAAATCAAGTTCAGTATGTTCAGAATCTTTCCAAAATGGCAAAATCTCATAAGCGGGGAAAAGCCTGAAAGCAAATTCACCCCGTTCATTGTAGTATGGATATAGCCAAGCAATACCGCCGTTATATGCAGCTTTGCCCGCACTTTTCAATGTTCGCATGAACTTCTTGTCAAATATCTTTTTCAGCAGTTCAATATATGCAGTGTTTTCACCGCTTAGTGTGAACGGCTTACCAAACAGATAATTGGCTTTCTGATTGACCATCTTTGCATACTGGTTATCAACAATTCTGTTGTTTGGTAGATTCTCAACAACTTCAAGTTCCCCACCTTCACCGATCATTGTACGCTTGCGGTGAATTACATCATGGTCACCGTCATAGTACAAAAATCCTTTTATCTGCATCATTCTACGGGGTGAACACTTCCATGCTGCAATTTCCTTTTCAAGAAATTCCAAGTTGGTCATGTGTGCCTTTGCCCCTTGCAATATGAAATTGCTAAGTTTTAATGTGATTGCATCCACAAAGGAACTGAACACGGTTCAATTCACCCCTTTCATTGCATAATAAAATCAAAACCCCTGAAAACACTATGTTTCCAAGGGTATGTGTTACTAATTTGTTTCTAATATCTCAAAAAGTAGTTATACAGGTGTCATAGGCGGTCACCGATTGCAAAACTGTGACATTAGCAAAGAATGCTTAGCCATTGCCCCGGAGTAAGCATTTGACAACCTTTTCCTACCGTCCAAAAAGAAACGGCTGCTGACACCGTGTATTCTACCCGGTAATTGCTTAATCAAAACTAAAGGCATCACCTTTTGCCATCTGTTCAATCGCATAACGCATTGCATCCATCAGGTGGTTGAAATCATCAATAGGGCGGTTCAGTTTCTTGCCCGTCTTGGCATCCTTATCCCACTGATAGTTGCTGATCTCTGTGATGAAATTCACGCAACGGGGATGAATGATAATATGATAGTCCTGTATGAAGTCAATGCCGTTGTTGATGCTGTCCTTGCCCTTCCTTGCTTTCCTGATTCCTTTCAGACCCAGTTCACGCAAGCGGTCAATACTCTTTGGTTCTGCTGAATCGGCTGTGATCTTCTCTTTCACATATCCCATCCGCTGAACCTGTTCGGCAATGGCTTCATTACTCATGCCCGGCTGATACATTTCATCAAAGACCCAAATGGTCTTACTTGACTGATCTATCAGACCACAAAACAGTGCTGACGGGTCATTTGTATAACCAAAGTCAAGACCGAATACAGACTTGACCCCGGCAATCTTCTTGACTTCATCAACACTGAACGCCTTTTCTTCCCAATTTTCATAGACAAGACCGTCTACAATACCCCAATCACCAAGACCCGCCACTTTGTAACGCCTTGGGTTTTGCTTCTTCATGGTTTCAAAGACTTTTAAGTCTGCCTTATCCAACCATTCATTGCACTTGTAGTTGGTGGTCATTGCAAGGGTTTCATCATCTGTGTTATCAAAAAACCGCTTCTTTATCCAGTGGTGTTCATTCCACGGGTTCAGTGTAAGGGTTATTTGCTTGAACAGTCCTGAACCGTCAGGAACAGCACCACGGATTGATTCATCAAGCATATTGAAATCATCTTCTGAACTGATTTCATACGCTTCTTCAATCCACATCCAACACAAGCAACCAATATCAACGGTTATTGATGTTACTTTCAGGGGGGCATCCAGTCCCCTGAAATAAATCTTTTGACCTGTCGGTTTATAGGTCATTTCAAGTGGTGATTCTTTGATTTCCCAAAAGGCATCAACGCCAAGGCGGTGAATCGCCCACTTCAATTCTGTGAAACAGGAATCTTTCAGTGTCCTGAATGTTTTCCTGACTACAAGGGTATTTGCCTGTGGGTACTTCATCATATTGGTGATGTACCAAAGGGCAGTTGTTTTTGATTTCTTGGATGCACGGCTGCCCTTACATACCCTATATCTACCTTTCCAACGCCAAAAAGTACCGTAACCCTTACCAACCAGTTCAGGCAACTGTACTTTCTTCTTGCCGGACTTAGTAACCTTGTAATCTTCCGGGTACAGGATAAACTTCTGATACCCAAAAACATACTGTGAAGAAATGCGGTTCTTTACCATAGGCAATCACCGCCTAATCTTCAAGGGCATCTTCACCTGTGATAACAATAGGCTGCGTGATGTTCACATCCAGTTTGTCATTCCACATACCCAAGTGTTTACCAAGTAATTCAAGTGCTTTCAGTTTTGGTGAAATCTTGACTTCCCTTTCAACACTTGACCCGGTTTCTGATTCAGACTGTTTGTACTTCACGGATTCAATGCAAGCAAGGTCATCTTCTGATGCACCGTCTTTTATTCTTCCGTGACTGTCAACAAGGTCTGTCATCTTTACAAAAGCAATGCGGGCAAGTTCTAAAACAACCCTGTCCTGATTGATTCCTGTTCTTTTGCTGCGTTCTGCCATTGCAACACTAATTGCCTGTTGAACCTTGACATTTGCCAACATCCTTGAACCTTGCTGATCTGCTGTTTTTGCCGAATAACCCGCACGAATGGCTGCTTGTGTTGCATTAAGGTCAATCAGGTATTCATCAACAAAACGCTGCTGTTTTTCAGTTAATTTTGCCGTTTTTGCCATCAAACAACACCCCTTTCATGTATTTTTGCAATAAAAAATCCCTGAAACATTACATTTCAGGGTGCAAATATCGGCATAAACAAAAAGGAACTGTGAAAAAACAACCGCTTCTTCACAATTCCCATCTTGTCAAGATACACTGTATCATTAGAATCAAGAATACACAATATACTTGAAACAACAAAATCTATCATAAAACGCTTTTTTTGTTGTTTCAAGTGACAGTAAGTACACATTAAGTCAAGTAATGCAGATTATCATAGATTTCTTCAAACCTTGTCAGTGCTGCACTATGAAGATTTCTGACATACTGATATGACATACCCATTTCACCTGATGCAACTTTCAGGGTCTTGAACTGAACATACACTTTGAATAATACCTGTGAATACCTTGCATCATGTAAACCCCTTATCTGCTTGATGATCTGTTCCTTAGCATCTGAAAAACTGTCAATTTCCCTGTTTATCTGTTCATTGAAATCAACATAGTTCGTGACCTGTCTGCATAAACTGTCACCTGTTGGACTTGTCTGCACTCTTTCAGCAGAATAATCAATACCGCCTGTACTGCAAGCATTGGTTTTCATATCTTCAAGGCGTTCTAAGTCCTGATTGATATTGGTATCAAGTTCCTGTAACTGTGTCAAATACTGCCGTGCAGTCAATTTTTTATTATTCATCACTTTCACCTATCCTTTCTTGGTATCGGTTAGGTAACGGTTAAAAATTAGCAAAAAATGCCTTGAAAGCCTTGTAAATACTGACGGTAACGGTTGGTAACGGTAACTGTTAAATCCTTATACTATATATTTTTACTTTTTATAAATACATAAAGTATAAAAAATAATATAATAAGAAAATTATATTTAACCGCTACTACCGTTACCATCAGCATAAATAAAGCATTTTAACCGTTACCCTAAACCGTTACCAACAGTTACTATACCGTTACTTTTTCATAAACAACATCAGTCACAACCATTTTTCCAAAGTCACCACCCCCAAAAACAGGTGATGCAATGAAACTGATTCCCGCTGCATACACACCCCACAACAACTGACCTATGTACTGGTGTGCAAGTTCATAAACTTCATTACCCATGACCTGACCCGCAAATTCTTCTTCCACAAGCGGGAAAATGTCATCATTCATTGATACTGTGTCCTGTTTCTCAAATAATTCTAAAAGTTTATTTTCCATTCTGTTCATCCTTAACCTTTCATCATTGCCCGGAACTCATACCAAGCATACTTGATATATAATTTGCAGTTACACCAGTGCTGCACCCGTCTGATTTTCTTCTGTTTCTTCCGGGTGATCTTCCGTCTGTGTTCTTCTTCCCATTGTCTGCACCATTCATACTGTGCATCATCTTCCAGTTTGCTGTGCATTTTCTTCACCCCTTTCCTGTTTTTCTTTGTACCCCATACACTTCATAAAGCGTTCAGGGCGGTTGCAGCTTTCATAATACTGACAGGTAACACATACATTTTCTGTCATTCTGAACACCTTCCTTTCACCAATCAAACGCCCAACAGATAATAAGAAACACTGTAATGACACTTACAAAACAAAGTATGTTTTTCCATTCATACTTGAATACTGTGTATATTAGAAATATGACAAGGGCGGTCATTAGTAGTATTGTGATTATTCTGATGAATTTCTTTATTTTTTCAATCATCTGTAAACCCTTCCCGTCTTGGTATCTTTCACCTGAACACGTTCAGTCAGTTCAAACCCCGCACCTTTGATGATGTACTTCAAAACCTTAATCAGATCATAGGCACGTTTGTCTGCTGCTTCACATTCAATCTGTTCACGTTCTTCCTTTGCCACTCTACCAACGGCAATAGTTGCCGTTGGGTCTGCATAACCTTCTGTATTTCTTCCACCTTTCACTAACTGATACCTTCCTTTCTACTCTGCAACAAAGATTTTGCAGTTTTTATTGTTCAATTTCTTCTGAATCACTCTGAACCCAAGTCTTTTATTTATCTGCTTGCTGAATACGATATTTGACATGGGTTGCATACTGTTGTCTGCACAAAAAACCTGATACCGCTTGTAAACATCAGCGGTTGGTTCATTCTCAATTCTGTCAACACCTGTATCATTGATAAATGCAAGGATAGGGTTGTTTTCTTCTTCATATTCATCCAACTGGTTCTGAACCTTGTCTGACTTGGTGAACCCGTTATTTATGATGACCCTTTTCAGACCTTCCACACCTAACCTGATGAAGTATTCAATGGGTTCTTCCTGTGTCAGCTTATATTTGATGAATGGTTCATAATCCGGGTCATCTTTGCTGAATGTGGCATTGAATGGGATGATAACCAAACGCCTAAGCACCGCCCCGGTCTTGTCCTTCATCCTTGGTATGTCATTTGCAGAAAACAGTAACTTGATGAATGGGTTGAACTCAAAAGGGTCTTGTCCCTTGCGTTCTGCCTTGATGCGGTTACCTGTGACGATCTTCTTGAACACACTGACCTGTGACCCTTGAAGGAAATCATCACCAATGTCATCACCAATGTTTGCCAATTTGCCGAACATCATTGAAGTGTTGAATCTGTCCCCCAGTTCTTTCAGGTCAAGTGCTGATATGTTCCGATCACCAAGAATTGCCTTGACACAATCCAAAAATGTACTTTTACCGTTGGACTTGTCACCCGTCAGGATGAACGCTTTGCCTAACTCATTACGCCTGTAAAAGCAATAACCAATACATTCTTCTAACAATGCCCTGATTGTTGCATCACCACACGCTAATTTGTTCAGTGTGCTATCTGCCAGTTCATTGTAAGCATCCGGGTTATAATTCCACGGGATTTTATTTGTAATAACAATGTCCGTGCTGAACGGTTTCAGTTCCTCAGTCACAATGTCATAGACACCATTGTTGAAAGCAATCAGGTTTGCATCTGACTGTTCTTTTTCGTCAACTATCAGTTCCATATAATCTAATACTTCCCTTCTCTGCATCTTTTTCAGGTTAGGGATATGCTGAATCATGTTTGATTCAATTTCACGGTAACCGTTTGAATATACACCGTCTTTGTATATGTGAAGCTGCCCGTTGATTTTCACAACGTGTGCCTGATTTTTCATAAATGTGGCAAACTTATCAAATAAAAATGTACTGCCAAGGAAAAACACGGGTTTCTGAAATGCTTCATCACGCAAGATTACTTCCAGTTCATCATCACCAAGCGGTTGTTTCAAAACGAACTTGTTCAGGATGCGGATGCACTCACGGGTTTCTTCAACTGTGAAGTCATTTGCAGTCAGGGTCAGGATATAATTGAACAACGCCTGATTCCTTCCGTCCCCGGCATCCATATCTAAGAAATCAGCGGTTGCCTTGACCGGGAACAACCACTTGGGTACTTCCTGATACTGCCCACCTTCTTCAATGTCCCATTCACAAAAGCGTTCTTCACCGTCAATCTTGATGACTTCATAAGACAACTTACTGCCGACTTTTATATCAGCAGTAAGACCAACCGCCAACTGAATATGTGTCCTGTTTCTTGTGATGCCGTGATTCTTGAACAGGAAGTGTTTGCCCCTACTGGTGCAGATCACCTTGCAGTCAAGTTGATATTCTTCAACTATGTTCATCAGGATTTCAGATTGTTCAGAATCATCAATGTCAATAAGGATGGTGTCATCAGCCAAAACCCCACCGAATCCATTCAGGTTCTTCACTTCATCATAGGTTTTCCATGTGGTTCTGTTTTTCAGTTTTTCAATGCTTGCCTTGCCCTTGGTTTCAACATAACCTTTGTAAAGCATCTTTTATCACCTACCTTATGTGATGTTTTCTAACACCTTTTTATAAAAATCCTTATTCCTGATGTTGCTGTTGTACCGGGACTGATAGGAACGAAGCAGTGTTTTCACTTCTGCAAGTTCTTTTCTGCACCCTTTCACTTCTTCATTCCATCTGTCCCACCCTTCCGACTTATGCAGCGGTGTTGACTTCTTGTAACTGTCACGGGTATATAAAGCATCCCGCAACTGCTTCTGACAATAACTGACTTTCTGTTCATACCCTGTGATATACCGTTCAGTTTCCAACTGTTTCTGTTCAAACTGTTCAATCCAGTCCTGAACAAATTCTTTAATCTGCTGTTCACATTCCGGGGTGAAACTGCTTCTGATAAGTTTCAGCAGTCTCCTGACCTTGGCAATGCTGCGGATATTCAGAAATTCTTCAAGATGAACAGTCATTGAACCATTTTCATATCTGATTTCTAAATCCATGAAAAACCTTCCTTCCCGGTGTTACGCTACAACACCAAATTGTTTCAAGCGTTTCTTTGCTAAATCTATGTACCACTGCCTATCAAGTTCAGGCGGTGTTTTTACCCCAACAACTGAATCATTGAAAATGAAACAGTGGTCAGGTGTATTACCGAATTTTTCACCTTTGGTTTTCACCTGTTTACGTTTCAGCAATCTGCCGTCCTTCTGATCGTTAGATGCAAACACCCTGTATGACTTATATGTGTATTTATCCTTGTCAGGGTATTCATACACCGTCTTGATTGTTCTTTTGCCTATATGACTGACAAGCGGGGTGCAATGCTCATGTTCCACCCAATCATACTTGTCTGATAACTTGACGATCTTCTGAAACATAATCAGGTCATCACACTGATTGATGGTCTGTTCAACCGGGGTTTTCTTAACCATGTAGTCAACCAGTGCTTTATTCAGGATTGGCAGATCATTGTCAACCGCTGAAAGTTCCTTCACATAAGCACCGATTCTTTCAACACCGCCGTCAATACCAACCCAAAGGTAATTGTTCACATCCTTCTGATAGATTTCACTGATGTTATCCAGTTCAAGAAGAATTGAACACTGATCTGTTGAACAACGCTGTTCCCACTCCCAACAAATATCATCAACCATTTCAAAGGCTTCATCTGTGTCAGGAATCCAAATAATAAGACCGTCCGTGTTGGACTGAATCAGTTCAAATCCCGGTACAACTTCAAGGTGTTCAATCAGGTCAAGCAACATCAACTGACCGTTGATGCACATACAGTTATTGTTTCTTGGGTCATACGCTGCATTGGTTTCATCCTTCATTGCACCTGACAAGGCGTTCAGCATCTTCTTATATGGCAACTGTGCTTTCTTCCACCGCTTGACTTCTTTCTTGTTTCCGGCGTTTTTTGCAGCAATCTGTTTTTCCTTCATGGCTTTTCGTGTGTTATACACCAACGGGTAATTGTCATTAGTTGCTGCCCTTGTAACCAGTCCCCAAGCAATCAGCATTGAAGGATAGTAATTGTTTACATCAACGTGCAGCAGTTGCCCGGTCTTGTGAATTGGTGTGGCTGTTGCCCCATGAACACCGCCAAAACCGAATGAATGAGGAATACCCGCAACCACGGTTTCAAGTCCCTGTTCCTTGTACCATGTGCGTTTTGAGTATTTATCCATGTGTGCCAAGTCCATTGACAAGGCTTCTTGTCTTTTCTGTTCAAACCAGTCCTGAACATATTTATATTTTTTCAGTTGCAAGCACGGCAAGAAGTAAAAATCAAATTCATCTTCAAATGATCTGCGGGAACACCCAAGCACCTTTGCGGTGATTCTTGCTTCACTGTCCCCTATATCAGACAGGTTCACAATGTCCGGGAAAGCCTGAATGATACCGTGCATTGCATTAAATTCATCTATTTTTTCAAGGAATACTTTGATGGTTTCTTCCACATCATGCCGACAGTAGAAAACCGTCATTTCAATTTCTTCCTTGGTCAATTTCCTGTTTATTCTAAAATCAACATCCGTTTCCTTGATATTGCTGCCAAGAAAACCTTCCAGTGTTTTCAAACCAACCGGGGGGTTCGGCATAACATCATAGTTAATCATTGGAACTTTGTTGAACGCTGATGAAAATTGCCACCCTTCCTTTTTTTCAACAATTATCCAGTCATTGATTCTTTTGGGGTTCATTCCCAACAGAATACCTTTCATAATGTACTGGTCATAGTGGCGGTTATTATAACCTACCCATATATCCTTGCTATTCGCTTCATATAAGGCTTTTAATTCATCAGGGTTATTGATTATCACATATTCTTTTTTCTTGGTCACATCAATGAAAACGGCAAGCCAATCTTCCTTGAAAACCTCAAAATCATAAAATATCATGCACATTCACCCTTTCATAAAAAGCGGTGGAAGGTGTGACCCTTGCCACCGCCTGACATTTCTATCTTGTAGATATTTTATCTACTTTTCAAGTAAAAAATTTTAGCAGTCAAAAACTTCCTTGATTGTGATAGGGTTGAAAGCATCTGCCTTATAATCAACCTCAACTTCAATCGCACCCTGAATAGACTGGAACACATCAAGAATCTGATCTGCAAAATCTGCATAGTTTACGAACTCAACAGGTGTATCATCTTCTGCAATCAGCTTGTTCACCCAAGTGCATACAGACTTGATTGCCTGTCCGTCCGTCCACTTTGCGGAACTGTTGCCGGAAATAACACGGTTGAAGAAGATCATGCGGTTTGCCTGTTCACCTTCCTTGATCTTTGCCTGAACTGCAAACATTAACTTATCCTGTGCCTTGGTCAACTTAATTTCCATCTTCTCAATACTAATGATATATGTACCATCCGGCACATCAGCAAAATCATTATCAGGTGCGTTCTGCACCTCATTCTGTAATTCCTGTAAATCAACCTTTTCATCAAATGCACTGAAATCAATAGCCATAATATTTCACCTTTTAACCTTTCTTATTTGCTTAATACTAACTTTAATAACTCAAACGCCTGAACTTCATTGAATCCGGCTGCAACATAGGAATCATAGATTTTCTTTGCAGCCTTTGCACCATCTTCCGGTGTAGCGTTCTGTTTGGATGCTTCCGGGTTCGGCTTTTTCATTGTACGGTTGTTTGCCGGGTTCATTCCTTCTGCAATCGCTGATGCAAGGATTGCACCAAACAGGTCATCAGGTAAACCAAAAGGATTGTTCATGTTCTAATACCTCACTTTCTTAGCGTGTTCTTCTTACTCTGCGGGTTCTTCCACCAGTAGGCTGTTCATCTACTGCCGGGGTTTCATCCGCTGTTGTATCTGCATCAGGTTTTGCCTGTTCTGCACTTCTTCTTGTTCGTCTGCCCTTCTCCGGCGGGTTCATTGCCCCATCAATAGGATTTTCCGGCTGTGGGTTACCCGCCTGTGCTAAACGCTTCACACCTTCACCAAATTCTTCCTTGCTGATAACCTTCATTACTTCCACACCGTCAACAATCAGGTCAACCTTGTCACCCTTATGCTTCATCACATAATTGTCATCAGCCGGAACATAGAAGTAAGTATCTGCATCCAGTACAACACTTTCAGAATCGGTGTTTGTTGTACCATCCTGTTCTGCTGCCTTTCTTTCCTTGCGGGTTCTTCTTGGCGGTGTTTCAAGTTCCGGCTGCGGTACAGAATCCGCTGCTGCACACGCTTCTTCAAACGGGATTTCTTCACGCCCATTTGCAACGGCATCAACAGCTTTGTCACGCTCTGCCATATAATCAGCCATTTTCTGATTATTTTCAGCTACCACTTCATCATGTGTCTTGCGGGCGGTTCTGCCTGTCTTTGGTGCTGCATCCTCTGTTGCGGTAGGTGGTGTTGCTGTGGATGTGGTCTTTTTTCCACCCCTTGCCCGTCTGCCGTTTGCATCCGGCTTTTCAAGATCGGATGCAGCCTGTGCATCAGCCTGACCCATTTCTGCATCTGTCTTATACTCACCGACTTCATAGAAGTTGCGGATTTTATCGGCTACATAATTCAGATCATTGTCAATGGCGTATGCCGGGAACATTCCCATAGGTGACTTCACGGTGTCCTTGCCACTGTTCTGTGTGTAAAAGTAATACTTTCCTTCATTCACACCTGTTCTAAGTACAATGGTGAAAAGTCCTTCAATGGTGATCTTCTCACGAAGTAACTTTCCGATCAGCTTAATAGTAGTAACACCATTTTCAAGTGTTTCTGTGTGGGTCATATAAGCAACCACCACATCATCAGGAAGTTCCTTGCACACCTCAATGATTTCAAAGTAATTTGCACCGAAGTCATTCCACTTGTCCCAACCATTTTCTTTGATACGGTTCATGTAAGGGACTGAAAGAATATACTGGAAGTCATCAACCACCAGTAACTTCTTCCCGGCTGCTGCCTGTTCCTTCATAAACTTGCAGATTTTGCGTGATTCAACCTCACTGTTCAGCATTGTGAACTTACCCTTGAACGGTAACGGCTTACCAACCGGGTTCACAACGGCAGTTGTTGCCGGATCGCAATTTCTCATACTGGTACTTTTTCCTGTACCTGATTCACCCATAATCAAAAGCATCTGTGCCATATTATTTCACCTGTTCCTTTCTAATTTTTTCAAAGTTTCCCGCCATGTTAGCAGAAACATGATGCTGACCAAACTGTTTCTGAACTCCCGCACGAATCACTGAACGTAATAACTTTCTGTTATATACCGGGCGGGGATTGTAAACTTTTCCCTGTCTTTCATTTACCATACTCTTATACCTCACTTTCCTTGATAATGATTTTTAACTTTCTGCGTTCATCCATTGGTATGACTTCAACAGAATAGTTATTTGCAAGAAGAATACCAACTAAATCCTGATACGCTGCACTGGTGCGACTTCCTTCAATTACAATACAACCACATTCAGCAGCACATTCCTTTTCAATATCTTCACGCATAATATCATTCACTGACTGAATATCATTGATGATATATTTCAATTCCTGATTTTCAGCCATTAGCTGATTGCGTTCATTTTCTAACTGTCTGATTTTCTTATCTCTTTTATCCATTATTCTTCACTTCCTTCATCTGTGCTGCCTTCTGTTACTCTGCTTGACCATAAATCAGCATAGTGCAGAATCAAATATAACGGGGTTTCATTTCCCTTCACTGCATAGTTTGCTGATTCATACAGACCATCATGGTATCTAATCGCAAATTCTTCATCTTCCGTCAGGTCAATAAAAAGGGTTGCTAACTTGATGCTGCGGGTTGCATGGTCAAGTGGAAGAAGTGCCGGGTTACGCTTGAAAGGCTTGCTTTCAGACTGTTTATATTTCTGTTCCGGCTCTGTCTTGGTGGGTCTGCCGTCCTTAATCATGTTAGGCACATACATCTGCTTACCAAAGTCACCGCACTTGCCAAGGTCATGTAATGCTGCTGCAATGATGACTGAATCACGGATTTCTGCATACTTGACCTTGCCAAGAAGTGCATAACCAATATTTTCTGCTGCCATCATTACATTTCTGCTGTGGTGAACAAGTCCGAACTGACAAGCAAGGTGATTTCCACCACTGCAAGGTGCTTCAAAGAATCCGATTTCTTCCATGTATGCAATCAGATCTTCCATTCCCTCACGCTTGGTTGAAAGTAAGTGGTCAACCACATACTTCTTATTGTCAAGTTCCTTCTTGTTGTCCTCTGTCATCTGTTCAACTGTGTCCTGAACCTGTTCAGTTGTTTCCTGTGTTACTTCTGCGGTATTCTCAACCGCTGCATCTGCTTTCTTTTTTGCTGCCATGCTCTTTCACTCCTTATTTTGATAATTTTATTTCCCAACGCTTCTGATCTTCAATATTGGAAAGATACCAAGCGTTAAGTTCTGATTTTTTTGCAATGAACATTTTGAACTGTTCAAAATCCTTGGGGTACAACAAAATTCCATACCCGCCTGATTCTCTGATTTTTTTGAGGTTGACCAACTGCAATAGTGACGGTTCACCGTTTGGTGCTTTGACTTCAATGCCAAGGAAACACCCGTCTGAACAAACCAACAGGTCAGGAATACCGCTTTTTGTATAAGCAGCACCGCCCCAATATTTCAGCAGCCACGCCCCGGTGTCCTTCAGGAACGCTTTGACCTTATTTTCAAAATTCTTTTCTGCTGCCATTTAATCACCGCCCAACTGTTCATTGAACTGTGTCTGATAGTTCAGTATTTTTTCTGTATAGTCGGTTGAATAGATGCCCTTTTCCCATAACCGGGCAGCACCATCTTCACCCATGTTGTACGCCATCAAGACCATATTGGTATCTTGATACCGTTCATATAACTTTCTAAGTACGAACACACCCGCCCTGATGTTTTGGTATGGGTCTGTGAAATCCGTAACCCCAAGGGTATCAGTCAACCATTGATGATTGATTTTATTGATCTGCATATAACCGTAATCATTGGTTACGCTTATAACTGACGGGTCAAAACTGCTTTCATTCTGAATCAGTGCCATAACAAGGGTAAAATCAATGTTGTACCCAGTACAAAGGTAATATGTAAATTCTTGTTGTTCTTCCGGCATCTTGCAGTCAAGTGGTGTGAAGTCCAAGTCACCCGCACCCCAGTCAAGAGATATTTCCTGTGTGAAAGTTCTGTCATCATACGCCCCATATACAAGAGTTTTAGTGCTTGACCGTTCAAGTGTCTGTTCTTCTGTTTTCTGCTTGTCCTTGGCGGTTATATGAGTTTTCATGGTATATCCTGACACATTACCAATCACCAAACCAACGACAAGTGCAACACCAATCAGAATCAAGACCCTTTTGACCATTGCCGACTTTCTCATGCTCTTTGAATAGTTCAATTTTCATCACCCCTTTCCGTGATTTTCAAATAAATGATTCCGGGAATTATCAGAATCGCACCAATGATGTATTCTTTCAGGTGTGCAGTAAGTGGTTCATATATTCCCATTTCAACCGCATAGTCAGATGCACCGACTGCACCGATTATCAGGAATACACCGATAAATGCCATGATTCCAAATATCCAATTAAGTATTTTTGAATAATTCATCTGTCAGTTCCTTCCCTTCTTTCAACGCTGCAAGGTTTCTTTCTTCAACCGTCCCCTTCACCAGTAAGTAATAGTAAAAGCACGGTTTGGCTTGTCCTATGCGGTGAATACGCTTTTTTGACTGTTCCCACATATCACATGACCCTTTGCCAAGTGGCAAGGTGAAATAAATAATCTTGTTTGCTTTCTGATAGTTACCACCCATTGCCCCGGCTTGGTACTGTATGAATGTGATTGAATCATCTGCCTGATCGTATGCAGTCAAGTCCTTCTTTGACCCATTCACAACTGAATAAGGTCTGTTCAGATCAGCAAGTTTTTTCTGCATTGCTTCAAGTTCTGCTGTGAAGTTGTAGAATATAATCAGCCTATCTTCTGTTGATTCAACCAAGTCCCGCAAACCTTCCAGTTTTTCCTTGTGCCACTGCCCGCACAACTGCCGTGCATATAGCATCTTGGTCAGGCTGTTATCACCAACCAGTTCAACCCGTTGTGTCACATCCGTGCCGTAATAATCTGAATCATCTTTGAACTTGCACATATTCAGGGTATCAAGCATGATGTAACTGTTTTTGATAAAATACTTGTACGCCTGTGTTGCCTTAAAGAATATCTTCTGTTCAGTCTGTTCCGGCAGTTCAATCACATCAGCGGTTTTCATAAAGATGCACCCATGATCTGCAAGTTTCTTTTTCAGGTGTTCCGTGTGCTTGTACCCGGTTATTACTTCACGTTTGAAACCGTCCCCGTTCTCAACCCATTCAGTCTGAACGTATGATGACCAAAACGCTTTTTTTGTAATATTCCACCCAAGCAACTGAACCTGTGACCACAACCGTTCATACTTTCCGGCTGTTGGTGTTCCTGATAATAAAATCACGCTTTCCGGCTGCATTTTCAGAATGAACTTTGACCGTTTTGCCGTTTCATTGGTTATCAGGGAACTTTCATCAAGCATCAGTGTGAAATCTTTAAGTTTCAGCAACCAATCCCGCCGGAAAGCAGTTTCATAATTGATAACGCCTATCATTTGAACACCTTGGTTGTATAAGTCCTTGGTATCAAGTACCGCCCTGAAATTGATTGCTTCACTTTTCTTGGTCAGGTTCATCACCCTGTAATCAGGGTAATAATCTTTGAAGTGCTGAACCCAGTCATCAATCTTGGATTTCTGACAGATGACCAAGTTCACAACATTATTCAGCAGATACATTTTTTCAGCACCCACAAAGGTCTTACCCAGTCCCATATCAAGATAATAAGCACAACGGTTGAACTGTTCAGTTCTGTTCAGTGCATCTTCCTGATGGGGCATAAGGTGCAGATCATTCATCTACCCTGACACCCGTACACTGGAAGAATATTTCAGCATCAAAGTTTGGTATTGCCTTGATGATTTCCTTTCTGCGGTCTGACAGGCTGCCCCACCACAACTGACCACATTCAGATTCATCAAGCACTTTGAGATAACCGCCTGTTGTTTCATAGGTTGGATGTGCTGCCTTTTCTTCATCAGTCATATCTTCTTCATATACCCATTCAACAACATCCTTTGGTATCTGATTCAGTAAATATCTTGCATCTGAATCTAACCATTCACTGTAAGTCATATTTGACGGCTTATTGAACAGCATGATCTTCTGTTCTTCTGTATTAAAACAACCAGTATTGAAAGAAGATTTGTTCCAGTCCCCGGTGTTCCAGTCCCCGGTGTTCCAGTCCCCGGTGTTCCTGTTCCCGGTGTTCCTGTTCCCGGTGTTGCAGTCCCCGG
>ENA-OOWH01000012-OOWH01000012.1-human-gut-metagenome-genome-assembly--contig:-NODE-12-length-122667-cov-27.380248_pt1 | contig 122667 bp, 142 predicted proteins | sample MGYA00241576_ERZ501321 | MGnify/ENA primary metagenome ERZ501321 (study PRJEB25962, sample SAMEA2042733) | human gut metagenome | biome: human gut; feature: human-associated habitat; material... | reverse complement strand
AGCCAGACGTGTAGGAAACACTCTGCGTGAAGGACTTCGACGGCGTAACACTACCACCACCCGCAGGAATATCTGCGTAAGACACCGACACAACCGGAGTGCCATACGAAACAATAGCATTAGCCTCCTGCGTGAGAGTAACAGAATCCGTCAGCGTCTTATTATTCGTGTTGCTATTATTCAGCGTTACCGTCAAAGTCGAAGTCCGAGCAGCACCTACCGTAGTCCCGCGAGACGGAGCAGTCACGGTAAGCAGCACGTTAGCATTTAAAACCTTAGTAAATGCCGAGTTCGAAAGATCCCAGGCAGCCAAAGCGAAGCTCTGAACTCTAACCGTGCCGGAAGTAAAGGTCCCGTAACATGTATAAGAATTCGTAGCGCCTTCAGCCGGGAAAGACAAAGTCGGAGCAACAGGCGTAAGCCAGTTCTGACTCTTAATCGCAATCGATAAAACATAGTTCTCCTGCTGGTAAACAGCAGCACTAGCAGAACCCGACTTGCCGTTCACCGTCACCGTAGCGGTAGCATCCGTAATCTTCGTACGAGCCTTAACAGTATATCCTAATGCGCTAGCATATACCGCACCTGTAGAGGTGTCGACATTGGTGCCACTATAACTCCAAGAACCGCCCGACGTAACCGGAGTACCCGCACTACCGGAAGAATAAGACAGATTCTGGCGGAATGAAACCGTAGGCGTCACAGAACCTCCTGACGCAGCGATATCAGCATACGAAACGGAAACCACAGGAGTGCCATAATAAGCAACGTTAGCCTCCTGATAAACATCAAAACTCTTATCTGCAGTCACGCCGCCATCACCTATAGCAGTAGCTTCCAAAGTGCCGACCTTTGTCCGGGACTTAACCGTAGTGCCTAAGCTGGGCGCAGATACCACCGTAGAGTACGAAAAGGAAACAGTCCCCGGACGAGAATCTCCTGATGTAAAGGAAACCGTCTGCGAACCTGAGATGCCCGACGCCGAAGACACACTACCACCCGAAGCAGGAATGTCCGCAACAGTACCTCCAGAAATAGTGACAGCACCATAAGTCGCGCTATTGGCAGCTTGATAAACATCCGCCGTAGTGGACCCCGTCTTACCGTTGACCGTAAGAGAAGCAGCAGCTGTGGTTATCTTAGTCCGAGACTTAACCGTAGTACCAAGCGACGAAGCTGAAACAGCGCCCGTAGACGTATTAACACTCGTGCCGCTATAAGACCACGTGCCTCCGGAGGTAACCGTACTCGTGGAGCCAGACGTGTAGGAAACACTCTGCGTGAAGGACTTCGACGGCGTAACACTACCGCCCGAAGCGGCAATATCGGAATAGGAAAGCATGAGAACCGGAACAACATACGTAGCCTCATTCGCCTGACGGAACATGTAGAAATAAGTAGTACCATAAGGCGTAGTAACCTTTATAGTACAAGAGTACGAGGCATCCTCCGGATAGACCGAAGTTCCCGCCGACGGAATCGTCAAAGTCCAAGACGAAGCGTCCCAAGAAGCACCAGACTCAAGCGAAACTGGCTCAGACGTAGACGACGCCGAAACATCCTTGACAACAGTAGAACCCGACGTGTAACTCAAACGAGCACCCGGCGTAGCCGTAATTGTACCGCCTGTAACTATAACCACGTTACGACGATCACCGTACATCGGATCAGCAACATAAGTATTACTATGATCTTCAAATGTCTCGACGTTAGCCGCCTGCGATACAGAAGCTGACTTCGACGTGGAATTACTATGGTAATTCAAAGTCCAAGTAACACTATCAGACCAAGCATCGCCCGCAACAGAACCACGCGAAGCATATGTGACAACACCCGTTCTTGAATCGACAGAAGCACCGTGACCCGACGTCGTCAACGCGAAGGAACCCTCCGGAAGCGGAACCGCAATGTTCTCATCGACAGTACCCGAAGTGTAGAACTGAGTCTCCGTAACCGCCAAAGTCGGAACCGACGTACCTCCGGAAGCGGCAACCGTAGGCGTAGCAGAGTAAGCAAAAGACGTAATAGTAAGATCACGGAAGCCAATAGCGTTAACACCCTGATTGGCAACATTACGTGCTCGACCCGTACCACTGATATTCTCAACAGTCCCATTAGCCCAAGAACCTGCAGCCAAGACAATAGTAATATCCTTCCAAATATACGGTGACGTACGAGACCCGAGATAACGACCCATATTCGTAGCCGAAACCTCTCCCGTAGAAGCATCCACAATCGTAAAGACCGAAGACGACTCTGCCAAAGAGTAAACCGCAGTATTAGAAACAATGGTATAGCCCACAGGCGGCTTAGCACGATCTCCCGTAGCACCACTCGAATAAGTCGCCTGACACCACTCGCCAACATGCATAGGCAAATGAGACTCACCCGCGGGCGAGAACTGCGGCCAGACAAACGAAATGTCCATGACAACGAACGACTCGATCTTATTCATAGCCTGAGTACAACCCGCCTGCGAATATACAGACAGCCCATCTGCCGAAACAACAAGACCAACTTGTATATTCAGCAATAGACCCACCGTCGTACCACGGGACGGGAACGTAACCAGACCCGTAGAGGTATCAATCGTAGCGCCCGAATCGTAATCGTTAACAATACTGAAAGTCTTAGTATAGGTCGTGACAGGAACAGAATCCGTAGCACCAGAAGTGTAAACACGATTCTTCTGTACCGTGATGTTAGGAGCAACCGACGTCCCGCCTGAAGCCGCAACCGTACCCTGATAATTAAATGCTGTAACTGCAAGCGTACTGCTCGTAACCTCGTTAACACCCTGCGTGGCCGTACCCGTACTCGAATCAGAACCCGAAACGGTCTTAGCACCTAAGGCCGACAACTCCGAAGACGGAGTGTAAGTCAACGAAAGAGAATAAGTAATAGTCGGGGACTGACGAGAACCAAGCGTCGTGCCCATAGAAGCTGCCGTGAGCGATCCCGTAGTAGTGCTATTCAAAGTGAAGCCACTACCATTAGTCATAGAGAACGACGGCGTGAGAGTATAGGTATATCCAGCAATAGCGGATGCAGACGACAAAGTAGAACCCGAGGACATCGTAACCGCGATAGTCGAATCCGTAGTCGGAGTGACAGTCGCACCCTTAGCCGCAATGGTGCTGTAAGCAAACGAAGCATCGGAAACCGAAACCGTCTCCACGAAGTTGGCGGCTTGACTAATAGGAACATCACAAACCAACAAAGTCTGGACACCACCAACGTCAAGAGAGTACTGAGCCTCAATAGCAGCACTCCGAGCACCACCCGCAACCAAAGCACGATTCTCCGCCGTAATAGTATAAGTCCAAGCACCACTCCCACCGGAAAGCGTAACCCACGACACCTCGGACCCCGACTTAAACCTAAACGCAGGCATTACGTTTCTGTCGTCAATAACTACACCATTACGCTTAATAATAATATGACCACTAGTAGAAGTAGCAGTATAAGAACTACCTCCAGCAGCAAAAGCTGGAATGGCTACAACCGTAAGTTCGGCCTCGAACTCTGAAGCCTCCTGCGTAAGGCTAACCGTACAAGACTTAGAAATACCCGCCGCCGAAATAGTCAAATCCGCCGTCCGAACCTTAGACAACGGATTAACATCGGCAGACAACGAAACCGTCTGATTACCCGAAAACGACGAAGCCGTGGCTGTCCACTGGCCTCCCTCTTTGAAATCACCACTTACCGAAGCCATAAACAAATAAAACTAAGCCCATGTTGCCTCTATAGAAACATCAACCGACGACGAAACCTGACCCGTACTGAAAGTGCAAGTCATAGCACCTGCAGGAATGTAAGGCGACGCCGGGCATACGTCAATAACAAAACACTGATTGACCATGTCAACATCCGACTGATCCCCATGAACAACCAACTGAAAGCAAATGAACGAATCTGTATGATCCGGATCAAAATACCAACGCCACTCCTGAGCGCCGTAGTCATTCACACCCAGAGAAGTAACATCCTGCGAAAACGAAACGTCAACAGCAGGATAGGAGACAATATCAATACACTTGCGACGGTCCATGACACTGAGAGAAACACCCGCCGAAGACAAAGTAATGCTATCCGCCGGAACCGGAGCAAACAACGGACGCGACGGCAAAGCATAGCAGACAGTATAGTAACCACAATAAGTCTCACGAACACCGTAAGCGTACGGGTTCATGAGATCATTCGGATCAGCATACTGAAACTTGGAAATCGGATTCGCCATAATTACAAGCCCTAAAAACGAATGTCACGAAGCTCCTGCGTCTTAATGACCGAAGCCGTATCAAATGAACTACCTACATACCGGATACCGAAGGTCAGGACCCCCGGCTCCAAAAAGTGAAGAAACTCCGGCGTCAAGATCAAATACCAATTCTCACGACGCCGAACAATAGAAGCACCCGACTCCGAAATGTGACGCTCCGACTCCGGAACGAACCCCGCGCTATAGTCCACAACCCAAAGGCGGTTGCTGAGCTGAGACGTGTAAACACAGACCTCAATATCGTAATCCTTGACATAAACCGCATCGTCACACTTCATGAGTGTAAACGACAAGTCTATCTCCTCCTGACGATAGAAAAAACCAACGCTGCTATGAAAAACATCGAACATCCTATTTTCTCCTCATCTCTTCATTAAGAGCATCCTTGACGCCCGCCATGTCTTTGCTCTTACCACGAATGACCGCCAAAATACGAAGGTAAACATCCGAATCCGAAATGACCGCAAGGTTCTCAAAGATACTCAGAATCTCACAACCGTAAATATAACCCGCCGTGAACAAATAAAGATTAAACTCCAAAGTCAGCGCCTGCTCCGCCATGAACGTCAACAGAACAGCGGTAATGTAGCACAACCACTTAACAACAGAGTGTGTAAGACGACGACTCGTAATATCAATATTCGCCTTGCGAGATGCGAAAATACCCGTAACCCAGTCTGCAACAACCAAAATAGACAGGATCGTAAGAACATGCCATGTAGGAGCAAAGTACGCCACGCAGAAACCCCACGCGCTACAAAAAACCGACTTCAGAAATCCCCACATACGCCTCTAAAAACATTTGTGGGATATATAATTGCCATTACCCAAACAACCCAAACAAAAAGCCCCGGCAAAATGCCGGAGCTTGAAACTAAGAGGAGATAAATACCCTATGCCTGCAAGTAAACAATATACGTCATACGACCCCAACCACCAGCCGCATAAATGCGGTCAATAGGACGAGAAAGGTACGTCTGGGGAATACTATCATCCAAAACACCTCGAACATAGGAAAAACGACCATGCCCTACGAGCTTTATGGAACCAGAGGAAGTAGAGTTGCTGAGTATAAAATCAACCAAATCTTGAAGCGTACACTCTGAAGACATGAGGACCTCATAAGGCACCGTCTCGTCGGAACCCCGTGAATGAGTCGGAACAAAGTGAAACTTAGAGGAGTCCATAACCGTAGCTAGAACTTCTTCCCACCATGCATGGGAGACCGCAAATTATTATAGAGCATTTTAGCCCGCAAGTGCCACTGGAAGTCCCAACCCATACTGAACATCCACTTCTCTAAGAAACGCAGCAGAAGACCCGCGTGACAATCAACAGGACCCTTGAACGCGAACAAAAGAGCATAGAACGCGCAAGCAATCTCCGTAGGATGAGCATTGCGGAACATATACTCCGACGAAACCGGATTGAAGAACGGATTACATCTCTCAATAAAGGCCTGCGTAAGAAAATGATTGACATCATCCTCGACGTAGGCGAATAGCACATCCCAGTTATTATGACCAACAGCAACCAGAAGATAGATAGCAACGTCTATAATCTCCTCCTGCGGATAGCCCTTCACAATCTTAGCGTAAGCCTCCTTATACCACTGATCCGCAGCATCCTCCGAAAGCTCATCCGCAGGCTCGCCATGACGAAGGAAAAGACCGCTCTCCTCCATGAGGGCAATGAGGGTGTCTCTAGGAACATCAACACCAGCCTTAACACGATCCGAACACTTACGAAAGACCTCCAGAACCTCCGCCATCTCGCAAGTCATCATAGCCGTATTGCGAGTGATAGGCCAGTCCTCCGCCCAGAAGCCATTACGCTTACTAGTAGCATAACAACTAGCAGCGTAATCGTGAACCTGCGCAGGCGACAAAGCTACTGACTCAAATGCAACATTTGAAATATCCGTAGCCGGACTAGTGCTGATTAAATCAGCATATGAAACGCAAATATAATTACTCATTCTTGAAAAAGTTAAGATAAATTCTCGGTGTAGCCTTCAGATACCCACCCATTACGTGTACAACGAACCCACCAATATCGGTCCGAAAGCAAGTGCTTAAACCAAATGAAGCGCACGTAGCTCTTGCCATGTGGAACCGACTCCGACCGAACATGAGCATAAACACCTGAACCGCACGCAGCAGAGATGAGCTTAGACTCAGAAAAGCCCCGGACCCGACGATGTAGAACAACACCTGAACGCATGCCTCGTAAACGTACTAAGCATCACAAAAAGTGTGTCTCAACCAACGTTAAGTCAACGGTAGCGTTAGCATCCGCACAGGACGATAGTAACATAGAAATTCCACCAGAAACTACATAAACACCTCCAACACGACACTCTACGTTATACACATTGTTAACCCTATCAAAAATCACATCGCCATCGAAAATAGGATGCAAGCCCTCACGCGTCCGGAATCCTGTAAAGACCCCCACGGTCTCAGGAACAACCTTAATAATTGCAAAAAAAAAACGTGGCTGCCAGAACAGCAGCCACAGAACCAAAATGATACACGATTTAACTACAAAGAAGAAGTAGCGCCCATATCATAGATAAACACTAAAACAGCACCGCCATAATCCAAAGAAGACCCTGAAGCACCTGCTGTAGTTGAAACAGTAAACTGAATAGGGGAAGCAGTCCTAGCATAATCAACACAGGCATATACAGGATACATAAAAGAACCTATCTTCGAACGAGAGGACTGAGCTAGAACCGCTAAACTCTGACCTGTAGGACAATCTGTACCGGAAAGCGAAAACGTAATAGAAAACTTACTCTCCGAAACGACATTATACTGCAACCCCGAACGAAGTTTATTTACAATAATAGTGGAAAGACGATCCCCATTACCACCATACTCATAACGTAATATGCCTACCAATGACGAAGCTACAGAGAAGTCAGCGCCTCGGAAATTCGCACCGCCTATTCTAGGCGGACGACCCGAAGCCGAATTGGAAGTATAAGAGTACTCAAAATCACTAGCATTCGTAATATACATCCGAGCTGACATCTGACCTGAAACCGGATAATCCAAGTTACCTACAGCAAGATTGAACTTCATAGAAGCCCCCGGTTGCAACTGAACCTTATCAATGAAATGAGCTATCGACGAATTACTCGAAGACACATTCGAAGACGAGGAACACGGCAAGAAAATACCATTAATTATCTGAACATTAGTACCCGAACCAGAACCAAAATAAGAGTAAGACAGACGAACCGTCGCTGTGGAATCATTACGAATAGAACCAGAATAAGTCTCCTTAGCCGATAGCCCTAGACCATAAAAATTAAAAGTACCATTAATGTAACCTAACGACGGAGACGACGGATAACCTTCAATGGCAGAATGCAAGGCAGTAATCGAAAACTCAGCACCATCACTAATATCATACGAAGTGAAGTCCTGCATTATTGAATTCTTAATGAGAAGGTTATTAAGTATAACACTACCATCCGAAGCAAACTTGATCTTACCTGCAGCAAGGTGCCCCTCACCCGTAGCGAAGTTAAACATGATGTTAGGAGTAAATGCCGGACCCGTAGCAATAGGTGCATTACCGCACTGCGGATACTGCCACGGAGTAACATTACTAGTCTCGTCATCAACTACTCCCACTTTACTGTAACCCGTGGCGAACCACAAGTAACCACTGCCGGAAAGCGAACTGAAATCCGAAGTCCACCCTGCAGGATTGGCAGAGTACTTATCCAGCGGCGGAGCTGACAAATAAGAATCACCGTAAGCCCAAATAGTCGTATAACCCACTTGAGAATTAGAGTAAACCTGAACGTCACCCCACTCGGAAATCTGACCCGTATCGCCGTCGATAATACCGCTACAAACATACCAACCGTTAGTGGAAGTCGGATAGCGCTGCCAACTAGAACCCGACCCCGACGGGAAAGAACTAGGATCGGTACTCGTAGGCTTAGGCTTAGACGGAGTGGATAAACCACCATAGCAGTAAACCCGGAAGACCTCATCCGGATTGCCCGCATTGAACTTCTCGTAATTAGTGGTAGACGCGCCTTTTGCATTAATGCCCTGCATGCTAAACATGTAGTCGCCGTTAAAAACAGCAGACCCAATCAAAGCATTAGCAATGATACCAAGCTTCGTAATGATAGCATCAAACGCCTCAATAAGAACCCAGTCCTCACTCGTAGACGGAGTGTTAGATCCCGCAGGCTGAATAGAACCCTGCCAGTTACCTATAGTGTTTAAAACATAGTAAGCAGCCGGACTAGACGAGGTGTCGTACACATAAGGCGCTATCTTATCCGTGCAGGTATAAACAACATCCGGAGAATACAAACCCGCAGGATAAACAATCTGACCCGCACGGCCCGGCGTGCCAATACCATCAACACCATTAACTCCCGAAAGACGTGCAGGAGTGGACCAACCATCCATAACCGTACCATCCGACTCGCCCGGAACGTAATCCGTCAACCGAGCCTGAACAAACCAAATGTAAATGTTCGTCTCATCACCCGAAGACGGCGTAGGCGGCGTGAGAGACCAGCCCTCCGGATTGCGAACATTACCAACCGGAGCGGCAGCAAGGGAAGCAGTAGCTGACCCTAAACTATAACGAATCTCAATACTAACCCCCGGAACCCCTGACGGACCCATAGCGCCCGGATTACCCGTCTCACCAATAGGACCCTGCTGACCCTGAGGACCCGGAACAGTGATGCAGCAAGGAGTACTCCACGGCTGGTACATAGAAGTACCCGTAGACTCAATGATACCCGAAGACATCCAGAGGTACTCATCATCCCCAAGCGGCATCAACGAAGACTGATCCGTAGTCCAACCCGGAGGATTCACAGCACTCGTATCCAAAGCAGGAGCCTCCGACCAGCTATTCGTCTTCTTGAAGATAAGACGTGACTCTCGGCCATTCTGAGCAGTACCGTCCTTACCATTCAAAGGCAAAACAGAACCCCACTCATCAACCTTACCCGTGGACCCCAGAACAACACCAAGACACTGCCACCAAGTACCATCCGACGAATCCGGAATCGTCATCCACGGAGTAGTCGAAGGACTGTAATCATCCGGATCAAGAGACACAGGAGCACTCGGCTGCGAGGAACTCTTAGCATAAACCGTGAAAGTATAATTAGGCGGCGTAGGAGAGGTGCCCGGCTCACCCTTCGTACCCGTCATACAGAACGGACCCTGCCACTCGCCGACAAGCGACCCGGAACCCGTAAACTCTGCAGTAATCATCCAGACGGCCTCACCAAGCTCAGGAGTATCTACAGAAACAGCCCACAAAGAACCCGGATTGGCATTCGTGCGGTTAACACTAGGCGTGTCATCCGGACTACTCGTAATCTGATAACGAGAAGTAATCGTATGACCATCCGTACCATCAGTACCGTTAGTACCATTAGTGCCATCCTGACCCGTCAAACGAACAGGAGTAGACCAGTTACCTTCCAACTGACCCTCGTGGAACTTGCCGATAATCATCCACAGATACCAGCCCTTATTCGTGGTAGGAACAATATCACCCCAAGCCTCACCCGGATCGGTACTCGTTGAATTCACAGCAGGAGCATTATTCGGGTCCTGATTAACGGCATATTTGAAGTTATAATAATCCGAAGCAGCACCATCCTCACCCGTAGCCTGAATAGGCGTAGACCAGCCCTTAACAAGACCGTCAGCGCCATTAACCAAGCCAACCGTCATCCACCACTTACCCGTAGAATCAGGAGCCTCCAACCAACCCGACGGATTCTGAGACTGAGACGTAGGAGCCGACGGCGCCGTGTCGCTCTTCTTAAAACGATTGATCTGATAATCAGGAACACCGCCCGTAAGGCAGAAAGGCGTAGACCAATTAGTCATCAAGGCATCCGTCTCCAACGAAATCTTAGCATTAATAGTCCATACGGCCTTCAGATCACCAGCATCGAACTGACTGCCGACAACCCACCCCGCCGGATCACGAAGCGCAGGATTAGCTAACGCAGGAGCCTCAGTATAGCTATTATTGGCAGCATAGCGGATCTCAATGAAAGGACCCGCAGGTCCCATAGAACCCGGCGCACCATCCTCCGCGGTAATAGGCTGAGGAAGACCCCAGCCTCCATACGTCGTATTCGTGGAACCCGAAACCTTAGAACTCGAAATCCACCACTTACCGTCACTATCCGGAAGCACGGACCAACCCTCCGGAAGCGGACTCGAACTCTGCGGCGTAGCAGGCTGATCATCGCTCTTCTTGAAGGCAAAGGATGTGTAGTCACCCGTAGCACCCGGCTCACCACTACCTCCACCGCTACCGTCCGAACCACCAGACCCACCGACGTAGGCCATAAGCTGGCGAAGCGTCATGCGAACAGCATAAGGCGATCCCGTAGAATCATGAGCGTAACCTACAACAAAAGACGTGTCCAGATTGACATTCTGACCCGTAGACGATATGAGAATAGGAAGATCATTCAACGGCGTAACCGTCTGCGTAGGAACATCCCCAGAAGCCTTCGGCGTAGGCGACGTCTCCAAAGCAAGACGAGCCGTCTTGAGCGATTTCTTTGCCATAGTAACCCTGATAAATATTTATAGGATATATAATTGCACAAAACCGCCGAGGTCACTCTAGCCCCGGCGGAAACTCCAAACGAATTGAAGAAGGAACGCAGGTCACGTGAAGGAAAGTGAAGGTGCTATACAAAATGGAAAAACAGGACCTGCGTCATATGTACTCGCATCTCACGACGAAAGGTACATAACCATACGATGACATGCGTCACACTAAACACTTACAAAATGTAATGCAAATACATATACGTACAACGAAAACCTCCGCAGCAAGAACACACAAAGCTACGGAGGCATGAAAAAATTCTACAAAACAATCTGCAAAATGGAGACTCATGCTATCTCAGCAGAAGAACCCCACACGAAATGATGGAAAACTAACCAGACCAACTGCGGAAAACCGCAGAAAGCCTTGCTTACATATACGTACAAGAAAGGGGACTCGCGTCATCACTGCGTAAGTCCTCTAGAAGAAAAGAAAAAAAAAACCGTCAACAACAGACCATCTCAATTGGCCATTGGGAGGTGATTACATGCAGTTAATAACTTGCACATATTGACGCTTCGTCGAGACCGTAACCGACCTCTCCACGCCCGTCGAACCCGCTCACCGCGGGCAGTAATGTCTCTAAACCCATACGTTTAATGTTAATCGCGGCGTTGATGTCCCGGTCGTGATGTGTACCACACCCCGGACATGTCCATGAACGATCTGAAAGCGTTAACGTAGAATTATGGAACCCGCAATGGCTGCAAGTCTTCGTACTAGGCGCCCACCTATCTATGAAGATTAAGTTGTGACCCAACCACTGCGACTTGTACTCCAGCACTCTACGAAGCTCACCCCAACAAACATTTTGGATGGATTTAGCTAACTTATGGTTTTTAACCATGCCACCAATGTTAAGGTCTTCCATTACTAGCGTTTGGCTTTCACGCAGTAATGTCTTGGCGACATGGTAAATATAATTCTTGATTAAATTCCGTTTCCTAACACAAAGCTTATTAATCTTCAACCGAATACGCGCACGACGCTTCGATCCTTTCATCTTCCGCGCTTCGTGCTTCTGCAAGCGGGCGATGGAGTGGTCGATAGTAACATAAAAACGTGGATTGGGCATCTTACACCCATCCGACGTGACGATAAAGTCTTTAAGCCCCAAGTCAATGCCGACCGTCGTACTAGCTTCTACTGGCTTCGGATTCGGTGCTTCGACGCCCGTATCAACCAAGCACGAAGCATAATACTTGCCATTACTTTCTTGCGTAATCACTATATGCCGTAAAGTGCCAATGAACTCACGATCTTTCTTGTACTTAACTAAACCAAGCTTGGGAAGCTTTAAGCGACTAATGTCTTGCAACACTGCACAACTCTGGCCGGGAAAACGACAAGACTTCCGACTACGATGCTTCGTCTTGAACTTAGGGTAACCCTTACCCGACTTAAAGAAATCACGGAAAGCATCATTCATATCACCAACTGCTTGAGGTAAGCAAACCGCTGGAACGTCACGCAGCCACGGGAACTCTTCTTTAAGCGGCTTTATTTTCTTGATGAGATCAAACTCGCTAAGCTGCGTCTTATCCATCGCATAAGCTGTCTTTCTGATATCAAGCGTTTTGTTGTAAACGAAACGGCAACATCCAAACGTCGCCTGAAACAAAGCCCGCTGAGCCTTGTTCGGGTAGATGCGATATTTGAATGCTTTCTTCATGTCTGAAAATTACAATTATTTTACATTTACTGCAAACGATGATATAAAGTTGCATATAATCACCTTGGGATATATAACTGCCCCTTAACCCCGCGGCAAGGACCGCAAATACGTAGCCGTATAGACGCAGTCCGAAGCGGCCTTGTCGTGACGAAGACGAATCAAAGTAGGATCAATCAAATGGAAGTTGTTATCCAAAGCACGGGCCTGAACCTCAACGACCTTATCCATAAAGTCAGGATTCAATCGTGGAACACCACTATCCAGAATCGTAGCCTGCAGTGAAAGATCACCACTAATAGGCAGGAAGCCCAGAACCTGACGATGCTGATAACCATCCTCATTCTCACAGATGATGCTAAGCTCAAGGCGGAGAATAGAAGACGCGGCGCCCGAACCGCCCGTAATGAAAGCGTCGAACGTATCGTCCATAATCCGCTTAGCAGGTCCGCCGACACGGTTCTTAATCTTAACCATGACATTAGAATCACGGGACCCTGTAATGTCGTAGAAGGCATCTCCGTTATGAAGCACAACACCCTCGCCGCCTCGGTTAAGAATAGAGTCCAAGAACGAGACCTTCTCGAACTTGCCACCAAAGCAGCGGTTAACCTCGAAGGCATTTAAGCCCGCGGAACGAAGATGAGAAACGACCTGCGTATACACATCCCACCCCGCACGCAAGGGCTGCTTGAGGTAGTTGACCTTCTCGTAGAAAATAGGACAAATAACCATAAGCGAGAACATATGACGCTGGTACTTAGCGTAAAACTGAGACTGGATACCCAAAGCCTGATTCTCCGGAAGACTAAGAACGTACTCCACAACACCCGTAGAAGTAGAAGCCAAATTCTCAGCACCCTCGAACAAAGTCTTGAAGTCATCCATAGAGTGAGGATAGCAAATCTCAACATCCACCGCCGTAACCCCCTGACCGAAGTTGTGCTGCTGCCAAAGCTTAGGACCCCAATCTATAAGACCACAGTCGTCCGACAAGAACCGAGAGTAAAGACTGAACCGTGAACCACGCCCCGGTGCCGCGTAACTCAAGAGCAAAGCCCGGACACCTCGTATCTTCTCCGTAGCAAGCCACGACGAAGACTCCAGAATCTCCGTCTGGCGATCATCCGGAAGGCTACTCAAGGTACCACAAAGGCACATGTCCATACCAAGCCGGAACTTATCCGACGGATGGAGCATAGAGCACAAGTCCTGCAGTGAGCCTACCTGAGAGCAAGTACCCTTCGTAATAGGATGACCCAGAGAATGCATCGCAGACTCCAAAGCCGTAAGCCACTTCAAAGCCCGAACGTAATCCCGAATCACAACCGAACCGCCTCGACCCGTAGGCGTCAGAAGACTACTAAGCAACCGCGGCTGATAGAACTCCTGCTTTATGGACCACAAACTTACATAATCCGCCTTAACCATATATCAAAAATTTACAATAATCTTTACATGTCAAACCCCACATGTAAAGAAAACCGACTTTTCTTTACATATGCGCGCATATCCTACTTGACTTCCTCGACCCGACACCCCAGAAGCTGACGCATAGGAGCACCTCTACGTGAATTAGACGAAATTAATTTATACCACAGCTCCCACTCACCTGTAGACCTGTGAAGCACTAAATGAGTAGCATTAATGGAAATAACATCGCCATTAGATGACTTAATTGCGCAACCCCCAGAATGCGGATTTACGAAGTAATAAACGTCGCTATGAGGATCATCCGACGCAACCTGCGTGCGTGTAATCGATAAGTGAGCCGGGAACGGCAAGAGAGACGTATGGTAACAATCCAAAATCATCGCTCTCGACCATTAAGGGAAAGAATAGCAACTGCTGAGAACAGCATGGAAAGACCTCCTAAGACAATAGCTGCGCACGCTCCAAAGAGCACAACAAGACCCACAACCGTTAAGAACTCAACAGAGCTAAGTTCTGTGCAATACGATATAAGGGCTGCCGTCAACCCCAAGCCGCCGAGAAACAACGCAAAACCCAGCACCACAGCCAGAAACAAACAGATTTTCTGCATCATCGTTACTTATTCTTTTTAGACCGACGCTCATGCTGGCGCATAGCGGCCTCGCTCGTGGCATCCATAGCCTCCTTAACCGCAGCCTCGATATTGCCCGCCTCGCGGGTATCGTCAAAGGAAACCTCGAACCGTGGCCACTGACCCGTATTCAAATACTTGTACTTGGACCACTTAGGAGCCGAAGGTGAGGAAGCATCCGGGAAACCCACAACATGCCGAACCGTAGAATCCAAGATCACATGGACCTTATGCTTCTTAGCCAGAGAAGTAATCTTATTAAGAATCTGAGAAACACCTGCCGAATCAACATCCGACAAGACCATAACCGGAGTAATCCAAACCCGAACAAAGTCAATAAAAGGAACAATGCTCTTGAATACCTCCTCCGACTTAGCTACATCGTAATCCGAAGCATACGGATCATCAGAATTCACGGAAACGCATGGAGTAAACAACGCCCAAGTCTTGAACCTGTACTTATGAAGCGAAGCAAGACCCTCCGTCATAACCTCAAGAGAGGATACCTTGCCCGAATAAAAAGGACGACCAATATCAGCGCCAAATGCCACTAAGCCCTTGTCGATGCCAAGCATGGCAGCGTAACCCGGATAATCCTTAGCCCACTCCCAATATGTCGTACAGAAGTTAACCGGAACCCCCATAGCCTGACAAGACGATAATGCCTGACCCGATAATGAATTAACCGCCGGATGCATCGGATCAGCACCACGAAAAAAGAATAAACCTCCCTCCTCCTTGATGGCCTTCGCATTCGCAGTCATCTCCTTATTGAAAACCCTAAGCGCATCCGACTCATCCTTGAAACACGACAACAACGAAGGCTCCAGCTCCGACGCAGTCCCGCTACTTCGGTAATTGTAAAATCTGCAAACCCACGAAGCACCTACAGTCAAATCTTCACTATCAATCTGCTGAATAGCATCCCCAATAAAACCCATATAATCAAAAACTAAGCATTATCAATATAACGCGGTATTGACTCCCACGATGAAACAAAGCCTGCGCATCTACTATCAGCACAGCAAGAAGCATACATGAACTCCGGGACGAAGTAGCGACCACGAAAGGCATCCGAGTACCAGCGATCACCTCGGCGGGTCATAAGCGAATAGCTCCTACGACCTACAACGTTATCGCGCACAACACTATACGTAGCCACCACCAATGCTCCTTCTGCCGGAAGCGACGCACGCGGTGTATTCATATTCCGAGGGTTGATACACCAGTCCTCCGAGTCAAGAAAATCAAGTGAATACCCTACAGAAGTACTGAAAAGCATCTCGAACATAGACCGAAACCAAGCCATAACTACTCCTCCTCATCTGGTAATGGATGACCCGGACACTCACCCGTGATATAATCGAAATCCGGACACTCCGACGACGGACACAAAGGAACGTAATTCCAGCCATTCAGCATACACTGACGAATATACTCGCGGGCCTCCGAATCCGACAAAGGACGGCCCGTATCATCCGTAAAAAGACCCGTCATGCGGCGCCGCCGAAAGTGCTCCAAGCACCCCGCAAGGTGCATAGCCATATGATGTCTCATTCTCATACGCAATAGGGATCAACTCCAAAGACAATGTAAACGAAGAAGGTATACATAACCCACCAGAAGATAACATACTTCCAACGAAGAATAAGACAGGTGAAGAACATCATAAGACTAGAAGTCGAAACCTGCTTAATGAAACTTACGTAGAAGCTCTTATTCAGGAAGACGAAAACCAAGTAGACAACAGCCCCGCCAATAGCACCCCAGATAGCGTAAGGCATAGAAAGAAACGGCTCCTTGAAGTAAGTACCGGGACGAGTTACGCAGAAAACCGTGAAAATGGAAGCATACAAGAACACAAGAAAACTTGCAAGCTCAATAGCAAAACCTACTGCGTATAAAATAAGCTTGGTTAATGTTTCGAAAACGCGCATAGCTCAAATCCATATTAAATTATCTGTAGAACTATTTCTACACTACAAAGATAGAAAAGTTAATTTAATAATCCAAATCTAAGGGGGACAAATTCCAACATCGCGCAAAATAAATACGACAACTGCGCCCATGACAATAATGAACCATACGACTATGATAAAGCCGACAAGAAAAGACCCTACGTGTCGCAACAAGGCACGCAGTAGTGGAACCCAACGAATCACAACTCCCGAAAGTGTTAAGTTAGCTTAAGAGAAGGAGAAGACCATACACCAGCACAAAGCATACAACAATCTCCAGAAACAACTGGCCGCCGTAGGCGAACCACTTGCGATAATCATCCTGCTTTTTCATAAGCACAAAATATAAAATCAGCAACTTGATGAGAAGTAACGACCAAGCCTGTTAGAAACTACGAAAGCCTGAAACTCCGGAGAATCCTCCGTGCTATCCGGAACCTCGAACGTAAAGTCAAAAAACGCCCGAATGTCGGCCTCTAAAGACGAACGCATCTTAATATACGAAACAAGCATCCGACGCGCCGTAGCGGCATCCTGCTCCCGGATAACGGCCATTTGTTCGTGACACCGAGCAGCAGCGCGCGGATCATGCCATATCTCCGCCGAGGAATCATCAAGGAAACCGTCCTGCGAGCACAGCAGCCCGAACTTAACAAGCGTGCTATCACCACACGCCTCCAGAGACTCATCAACGGATACTTTGCGGCCCGCAGCGTCGTAGCCCTTAACACCCCCACGGATGCCGTCAAGAAGACGATTCTTAACGCAACCCCGGACGTAAGTCTCAAAGCTTACATGAGTGCTATTGGCATAGCGATCAATAAGCGTCTGGTAAGGAATGCCCTCCTGAAGTGCCTTCATATAGTCACCGTCGAAGTAGTACTTCTTACCCTTATATCGACACTTAGGCGTCATATAACCGTAGTAGAACATATGGACCAAGTCCATCCAATCACCATCGAACGTAGGCCAGAAACGGTGCAAGTCCATGCGAACACTCTCGCGGACAAGATCGAAAAGGCGCGCACGAAGGTCCTCTAGCGTAATGTCGTAACTGCCGACACCGCGACGACCTAAACAATGAACCCAGATGTCTGTTGATGATAATCCCGAGCCGATAAGCTCAACCTCCGTAGAACCACGAAGAAACGTGCGAACAAAATTAGTATCCATTTTAAGTGTGTTTTTCCTTCTGCTGGCGCTCAAGCACCAACGTCACAAAACTACAAAATCATATTCAAACTCGCAAGTAAAATGTCAATAAATTAAAAAAAAAAACGCCCGGCAAAGCCGGACGCCCTCTTCTTATTAATTTAAAATCATGCCGGAAAAACACACTGAATAAACGTACTGCAACTACGACACCTTGCCGGAACCCTTAATCGGGATGACAATAGAATCTGGAGACGGCGCAGGAGAAAGAGACCCAACAGTAGACTCCAGATGAGACATAAGCTGTGCTATATCCGAAAAACCGAAGTCGGTAATGCTACCCGAGCAACCCCAAGCACCCGACTGGACCTCCATGCAGGAAGACGTAGGAAACCCTAGCACAGCATTAATATCACCCTCCTCCATGACCAAAACACGGCGCGTAAGGAACCCGAAGGAACTAAGACTCCAATAAAGCTCCGAAAGAAAAGAGCAGAGCATGACCTTCAGCAAAGCACTGAACATAGGAACACGGGAAGCGGCAAAGCCAGAAGCATCCTGTGTGACTGCAACAACACCCGTCTCGACAACGCTCATGAAAGCCATGATGAAACTACTAAGCAGACTAGCAACACGACGAAGTACACGCTCACCGTCCCACGGCAACGTCATCTCATAAGCATAGGGATTATTAGGAACCGACTTGAAAACAGCACCATTTAAAGTACTACACAGAACGGAAAGAATCTCACGCTCCCAAGCATGATCGACAACGCCTATGGAAGTATGAACCTCCGAGTCGAAAAGACCGCGAAGCAGCTCGTGATGGAACCACATAGCAACGTAGCGAGCAAAGCGATCATAATCGCAGGACAAATCACTAGAGACGATAGAATCCCTCAACTCCGTCCAAGTAGTATTATCAAAGAACTCTACCTTACGTGGAGCAGAAGCAGACGAGCCGAAAAGGTTCATAGCCAGTAACTTAGCAGCCAACCCCTCCTGAAAAGCCGCCGGGCTATCAGACGAATCCTGAAGACTATCAAAGACACAGCAGAAGTCCTTAACAACATACATGAGAAGCCAGACCGTATCTCCATCCGGAAGCGAAACAGAATAACCGACAGTGTTGGCAGCAGGAAAGAAAAGCATGCCGTCACGCACCGTACACTCATGCGGCGCCGACTCCAAGAACCCCGAAGACTTACCCCACTCGAAGACAGACTCAAACTTCGTATCACTGAAATCAACCTGATCCGGCTCCAATGTGGCAAAGATAGCAGTAGGACCGCTCAGCGGATCAACCACCAGACCATCATGGCCCAAACCCGTGCTTTTAAGCATAGAAGTCGAACAAAACAGGCGTCAACGAATTGGACCACTTACCCTGACCCGCCTGCAGACAAGGCTTCAGAGCAGCATAGAACATCGTACCCAGCTCAAGGCAATAGTCGTTCTTAAACTTACGGTACTGATGAATATCATCATAGTAGAACTTACTAAGACGACGCAGGATCTGCTCGTAAGCCATACGAAGGAATCGATGGATATAGTAAACCTCCTCCGGGAAGCTACCATCAGCGAAAGCAAGCTCATCCTTGCCATACATCAAAGGAGCTAGCATCTGCAGAAAACTAACCTCCGCAGGGAAGCTATACTTCTCCGTGAAGACCGGACGCCGCTGCGTAGGAAGCAAGCCGAAGACATTAACCATAGAAGCGCACTCCAAATATTGAGCAACAACCGGAACCGCAGCCTCAGCAAAGCCCTTACGAAGACCAACATCCTTCGCAGTAGACTCTGCAGCGCTCAAAGCCCGCTGAAGCGCACCAGCGTAGTGTTTCTCTAAATAAGCGAAGCGGGATTTATAATCACCCCCACAAAGCCAAGAACGAAGCGTATTAAGCCACGCTGTAACCGCAGAATCACTCTGGCGAACCTCGATCAAGAAACGACCACGGTTGGCAGCAACAAGAACTCGCCAGAAAGACCCATCCGGAGTAGCATCGAAGCGACGCGCCCACATCGAATTGTTACCCGCGAAGGCAAAGTCGTCCATATGAAGACCCGAAATGGGAGAACCTTCCTCGGAACCATTACCATTCTCGTCCGCCCACATGATAACGTCAACCATGCTACGAACAACCTCCTCACGCGGCGTGTCAATATCCCAGCGCCTATAAATGTCACAGTTAAAATCTTCCATGTATAATCACCATTAACTATCTATCATCCTCATTAGAACTTGAACTTAAAGCCTTGCCGCGACGACCACGATGATAACCTCGGTGCAAAGACTGCTCCTGATAAGCCGCACAACGGAGGGCCGTCTCTGCAATGTACAAGCTAAGCTCCTCCGCGGTCATGAAAAACGTATATCTATCTGAACGGCAATAATCCGACCCCGACGGCTCAACAACACGTGGCGGATTAACTAACGCACTACCCATACAACACAGCTAAAAGTTGAAGCCAACATTCAGGGTCCAACCATAATTATCACCTATACGTATGCCACTAACTCCGACCTTATACTTCTCACGAAAGTCACCACCTAACATAAGCTGCTGCGTGCCAAATCGGAAGTCTGTACCAACCATAGCCCACGGCTGAAAGAAACGAGTCGTACGGACCTCACGAACGTTCTCAACATAACGGTACATGGGAACAATCATAGACGAAGCATCCACAAGCTGATTCCGTGTAACCTTACAGGAAACCTTGAAAGTACCACAAGAATCCGAACTGAAATCCAAAAGGTAATCCCGTGTAGCAAAATAGTCCTCCACAACAGAAGCAGAATCTATAGGAGACGTAGGAGCCGGAAAATAAACCGTATCGACCTTGCCCGGATGCCAACGGTCAACATACACCGGAACCGGAAATCTAATGCTATCCCTAATAGTATCCCCCGGAACCAACTTCTCAACAACACGCTCCGTGACCGAGACAGACTTGTAACCCAAGTAGTATCCACCGCCGAAGATCAAACCCAAAAGAAGCAGAATAGCTACAACCTGCCAGAAAGTCTTACCCATAACCGACAAAATTAAAAACGGCAGGAAGCGCGCCTCAACGCTCCCCGCCGTCGCCCAAAAATATGAAACAGCGCCTCGTTGTTACCAAAGGCACATTATGTATACGTACACTAATCCGTGAACGTGATAATGCAATAGTCATCACTATCGTAGCCCATAGAAGACCGAACGTCGCCATGAACCCACGAAACACCCTCCTCAAGGCGAAGCTGGCACGGAAGCGAACTCTTATTCTCCTTGATGAGCGATCTAACCTCCTCCACATCCATATCCTCAACCGTCATGTCAACCGCCTTGCCGAGAATATGAGCAGAAACATAGGCGTACGTCTTAGTGGCAACAAGGTCACACTTGTTACAACGAAGACCACGCTGAGAATAACTACCCCCAGAATGATAGTTATTTACCGTGATAGGCTTATCCGTAAGCAGACGAACCCACAGCAGAAAACGAAGCAAATCGGTATCCAAGAACTGCCATGCATTCTCACCAAACCGATTATAAACATGAGAGCATACAAGCTCCTGAATCTTAAAGAAAGTCTTCAACTCTCGCAGCACAGACTGACGCGACGAAGACCGAATGGTACCCAACTCCATGACCATCAAATATAAATATGCAAAAACTTAGCAAGAACCCAACGTGGCGAGAACCACTTGCGATGAAAAACATACCAACGCGAAAACTTAGACTGCGAATCTAAGTGTGTCTTAGAGTAACCTTTCAAAAAGTCGTAGTAAACATGAGCCATGTACTCACGACGAAGACGACGATACATAGAATGAGCAATAGACCGAGGATAACGGCGGCTCTGCGTCACGTTCGGCGTCTTACTATCGTAAGGTCTCCAGCGAACTTCCGACAACGACTCAGACAAGTCCACAACCTCAACATAAAGCTCAATCTCGGCCTCAATGGCGCTAAACCAAGGTGAATGCATACAATTTCTACACTGTACATATTGACGCTTCGTCGAAGTTGTAACCAACCTCTCCACGTCCGTCAAACCCGCCCACCGCAGGCAATAATGACTCTAAACCCATACGCTTAATATTAATCGCAGCATTGACGTCTCTGTCGTGATGCGTACCGCAACCCGGACAAACCCACGAACGATCTGAAAGCGTCAACATAGAATTGTGGAAACCGCAACAACTACAAGTCTTCGTACTCGGTGCCCAACGATCTATGAGGATGAGATTGTGGCCAAGCCATTGAGACTTGTACTCCAACACTCTACGCAGTTCACCCCAACAAATATTCTGGATGGATTTAGCTAAACTATGATTCTTAACCATGCCGACAATATTGAGATTTTCCATTACTAACGTTTGGCTTTCACGCAGTAACGTCTTGGCAACATGGTAAATATAATTTTTGATTAAGTTGCGTTTCTTAACATAAAGTTTGTTAATTTTCAATCGGATGCGTGCACGACGCTTAGACCCTTTCGTCTTTCTAACTTCGTGCTTCTGCAACCGAGCTATACGACGGTCAATAGTAGCGTAGAACCGCGGGTTAGCTATCTTGCGTCCGTCCGACGTAACGATAAAGTCTTTGAGTCCTAAGTCAATACCGACCGTCGTACTAGCTTCTGCGGATTGTGGCTTAGGTGCTTCGACACCCGTCTCTACTACACACGAAGCGTAGTACTTACCGTCACTTTCCTGTGTAACCACAATGTGACGTAAAGTACCGACGAACTCACGATCCTTCTTATACTTGACTAAGCCTAACTTATGAAACTTTAAACGACTAATGTCTTGCAATACCGCACAACTCTGGCCCGGAAAACGACAAGACTTACGGCTGCGATGCTTCGTCTTAAACTTAGGATAACCATTACCGGACTTAAAGAACTTCTGATAGGCATCATCCATATCGCCGACTGCTTGCGGCAAGCATACCGCCGGAACGTCGCGCAACCACGGAAACTCTTCTTTAAGCAGCGGTATCTTCTTGGTTAAGTCAAACTTGCTAAGCTGCGTCTTATCCCTCTCATACGCCGTCTTCCTGATGTCTAGCGTTTTATTATACACGAAGCGACAGCACCCAAACGTCGCCTGCAACAAAGCCTGCTGGGCCTTGTTCGGATAAATGCGATATTTAAATGCCTTCTTCACGACTGCAAGTTACAATTATTTTACATTTATTGCAAATGAAAATGAAAAAGTAAATAATTACCTAAAACTAAACTCGTGTCATCAAACAAGCATCCTCCGGAGTGCCGTAGGTACCATAAGCGGCATTAAAGCTAAAGCTCTTGAAAGCAGCAGCGTTAGCCCCGCTAATCTCAAGACGGAAAACACCGCTCTGACCCCAGTTGTAAACAACACCTTCATCCCAACCAAAAGAAAGACTATTAGCCATCTTAGAGTAACTGCCGCACGGAATGGAAAAGTAAAAGTAAGACGAATCTGGACCCGAAGCCGATGTCGTCACCCCGCAGTCCGAATTTAAAGAAGGACCCGACGGCACAGTCCAGTCTAAATACAACTGACCTACAGGAAGCGAACTCGACGAAGTCCACTCCGACTTATTAACCTTGAAGTACAAAGTCCCCGAATCCGCAAAGCCGCGACCCACATAAGCCACAGCACAAGTAGTCGTACCTCCCGTAGGAATAAACTTCATGTCCAAACCTGCAAGTCCCGAATCCCGATAGTAAATAGCTCCTCCTAAATCATTGGGGGTGGCAAAGGAAACATAATACCCGGAGGCATTAGACCCCAAAGTGTAGAACCCAGACGCATAAGGCTGCTGCGTAACCGTAATATCCGAGGGCGACGTAAACCGTGTACGACCACTATTAGCGGCACCAGAGGTATACTCCTCCCTGTATGTGGCAACGATACCTGCGTAAACTGGCTCGTCAAGATAATACAAAGACAATGGAGCGGCGGCAATAGACGTGTAAACCAACTCCGACTTCTCATTAGCAGGCAACTCAAAGACACGACTCGACAAAGTACCGACGGCCTGATCGTTATAGTAGACACGAATTGAAACAGAGCCACTCGTAGACGGACGAAGCTCCGAACCCGCATAAGTAGTAGAGAAAGAATAGGTCAACTTACTATTGACAACAGAAGCACTGCTGTCCTCAAGATAAGAAGACCACTCCGAAGACCCCGCGAACTCAACACGTAAGCGCGAAGCACTAAGCGACGACAAGGGGACATGATCCTCATGACCCGACGAATACAAAGCTATCAAGTAAGCGTCATCGAAAGTCTGCGTGATAGTCTCGGCAGCAGTAATAGGAATATTAATAGCACCAACACCCGTATAAGGAGCATCCAGAACCTCAACATTCCCAGACTCAGACGTAACAGAGATCGTAGTGCAACCCAAGCCCGTATAGGACACTACAGAGTCTGCCTGCTGGGAAACCGAAACCGTGGCCTGCAGTAAGCCAAACCTAGCGTACAAAGTAGCCGTATTACCCGGAGTACTCGAATTCCATGACTGCACAGTAAGGAACTCAACCCACATGCGCTTGGGATTATCCGGATCAATACCAGAGTTATAGTAAGTATAAAGACTCTCATCCTTAGACCCACCCGAAACAGAACCCCCAGCAGCAATAGAAGACGCAGACGTCACAAAGTAAACACGGAACGGAGACCCAGCAGCCGTAGGAGCAATAACCTCCGCAGACTCCGCGTAAAACGAAGCGTAAGACTGAGACAAGTAAACCGTAACCTGCTTCGTAGGGTCCATATCCAAAGTAAAGTCCAACTCCATCCGGCGGGAACGCGACGTGAAATTCTCAGGAACAGAAATCACAACGTCACTAATACTCCCAACACCCGAAGACGGGGTAACAGTAACACTCTGACCACTACCATCCTCCCACGGATAGGAACCCGCAGCATAAGTCACAACATCCGAATCCGAAGACAACCCCGACACCGGAAAAGAACCGCCCTCCGACGGAACATCCAGCATCGAAACTGAAGCAGAACCCGGAACAACCGGAGTCAAGCCTTTTATTTTTTGCCTACTCATAAATCATATAGAACGGATTAGACAAGCTAGAACCAACCCCATCGTGCTGGATTAACTTCCACGGATAGTTACTGCCCGTACCCGAAAAGAAACCATGATCCTGACCAAACAGACGCAAGTTGAAGCCTATAGCGTCCCCATACTGCACAGGGCGAGAGCCAAGCTGCGTAGAAGACAACGCCTGAATCAACAACGACGTAGGACCTCCCGGAATAGAAACCCAGTAATTATCCGAACCCGGCTGGACGCCCAAAAAAATGGACTGAAGATAAACGTAATCCGTAGTCGCAGAGTCATCCGAGGAAGTTAACTTATAATAAACGTCCAACTGTGTAGACGTAGGAACATCCGACGGCCAGCGACCAAAAACAAAGTAAACCGAGTAAGGAACCGTACTCGAAAACAACCCCGCAGCACGTGTCAAGTTACGAGCGGAACCCGAAATAGCAGCACCCCCCGGAGCAATCGCCGTAAGACCTGACTCGTAATAACGAGGGCCTATGAACGGTGTCCGATCCGGATTCCATACGTCCCACTGCGAATAAGGAACAGAAGCACCTGCAGAGCGGAACGTAGTATAACCATCCTTCAGCATGTCGGAACTCAAAGACACAGCGCCACCCTTAGACGGGTCCATAGCAACAAGAGCGTCGCGGGTCAAAACCGTACCCGAAGTATAGGTTACCGTCTCAGGACGGTAGAACTCGAAATACTGAGGATTGCCACCATCATTGCTAGTGGTAGTAGCCTCCGCGGATAACTCCGAAGCGATAACCCCCGCCTGCGAGTAACGAAGACGGTAAGCTAAAGCCCCATAGGTAGAAACAGGACGATTAGCACTTCGCGTAAACTCAAAGGACCGAAGTGTGCCAAGCAACTTGTCATCCAAAGAAACGGCTACAACAACGTAGCCCGAAACCGACGGAGCTGCATTGGAAGTCAAGTCCAAAGAGTTCCATGTAGTATGGATATCATCACCAACCAAAGATACAGACGTCGTAGGCGACTGGAAGTCCGTAAAAGGACCATAAGCCGAAAGGGTAATACGAGAAGCAAAGCTAGAAATAGGAACAAGCTTCTCACCGTCGCCCCACTGCTCGACAATAGAGACAGAATTAAAAACATAGCTACACGTGCTACCCTCCGAAATAGAAACCGGAACCTCAACAGGACTCGATGTGCTCTGCTGATCAAAGCTGAAGCTAGAAGACGTATAGGAATTGACCGAAGACGAAACACCCACATACCCCCGGAACGTACTCGGAGCCTGACGAACGTACGTCACAGCAGAAAGCGTAACCTTACCCCCAACACCATGAACACTCGCCGTAATAACAGCAGCATTACCCGTAGTCGTAGTCGAAGACCACGACTTAACCGCCGTAACCGTAACCGTCACAACACGACCACCCTGACGACGGTTAGAAACAGTATACAAAGACGTATCCGAACTCTCAATCGTAATGATACCTAGGGACGAAACCGTAGAGGTGAACGAAAGATCAACAGAAGACCCCGCCTCTGCAGGAAGCGTGTAGGAAGCAACGTCCGCACTAAGGTAAGCGGAATCCTGAGTGACCTTAACACGTGTCCGATAAACGGAAGACGAACCGCCAGCACAGAGGTCGATAAGCATAGACCGACGCTTACCCGAAAGATTCTCGTCCGACCAGAAATCAGCAGTAGAAACAGGACCCGTATTAGAGTCTGCACCCATACGAACATACTGACCGCTGTCATCCTCCCACGGAAAATCAGCGGTGTAACTATGAGATGCAGCTAACGAAATACCACCGTCAGACGGAATACTTACAACCCTAACCGAAGACATCGAATGCAATTTATAGGATATATAATTGCATCAATGCCGCCGGAGGCAACGTCTAACGCTGAAGGGAAGGGGAAAACCGAGGGGAATTAAGCTCGGCATCAATCAAAGCCTTCGTATCGCGTAAAGAGTGTGAATGAGCGAAGCCACACCCATCATGATCAACTGCTTCCCAGCACACACAACCCTCCGGCTCATAATAGCCGACGGAATACACATGGAAACCACGGTACAAGTAATGACCTGCACGAATCTTTTGAGCTTTATGAGTCACCATAACCAACGGAATTTATTTGCACAAATATAAAAAGATTAATCTATAAATGAAAGAAAAAAAGTAAAATAAAAAGTCGGGACTGGAAAACCAATCCCGACCCGATAGCGTAAGTGTCTGAAAATCACTACGATATGACCCAGTCCGTATTAGAAATTACGGAGAACTGCGCCTGATTACCAGAACCGCCCGCAGCGGGAATGGTAATCGTAGCCGTCGTAGTGCCCTCCTCTTTGACATACAGGTAAGCATCACCTGCATTCTGAGTGACAACGCAAGAATGGTACTGACCAGCACCCGCAGAAGTACCGCCCGCATCCGTAACCGTAACCGTAGCCGTCTTAGACTCGATAGTAGTATTCGGATCAACCGTAAACTCAATCGAGAAACTAAAAGCAGCAGTAGCACCGGGGTCACCCGCAATAACAGCACCGTTAGCCGCGTCAACACCAGAAGCCTTGTAGTTGCTCGGAAGCGTAAGCTTCAAAGAACCGCCCTCCGTAACCGCAAACGTAAGCTTAGTAGAGTTAGACTTACCCGTAATGGTAAGAGCACCGCCCTCCTTACCAACAGAAGCGGTGTTAGAATCAAAAGTACAGAACTCAGCAGTAGGAGTCTGATTCGTAGTCACCTTACAAGCCACAGGACCCGTAGCGGTAACCGTCAAGGTGTAGGTACGAACAACACGACCAGTATGCTCAGTACCCGTGACGTTAATGTTCTCGTCACCATTACCCGAAAGCTGTGATAGCGTTAGCCAAGAAGGTATTGCCATAATGCAAAAAAAAAAAGGAATACTAAATAATTACCCAGTCCGTATTGCTAGTAATCTTAAAACTGCCGGAACTCCCCGCAGCCGACGCAAGCCATACAACATCCGGAGAAACCTCCAGATAAGGACCCTTCCGCTCCCAGACAATCTGACCGTTAAGCCAACAGCGCAATGCTTCCTCCGCGTTGAAAACAACACTCAACGCCGTGAGCAAAACCCACACATTATTATCCGAACGAACAACAGAAGGCGTCATGACCCAGCAACAAAAACCAATCAACAATCAATCGCCACTCTCCGTGACAAAATCCGTAGAACCCCAATCCGAGTCCAGAACCGCAGGCGACGTGGAAACAGCCTTAACAGCAAACGTGTAACGGAAACCCGGAGTCAAACCATCCAAAGTAACAGGAGGCATAACCTCCGAAACCAAAGGACCGTTATTAAGCCTGTATGTGTAACTATCGCCACCACGGGCAGCAGACCACGAAACAACGGCAGAAGTAGAACTCAAATTAGACACTACAGGAACCGGAGCAGACAGAATGCTTGCTGCAGGAGTCAAGACGTTGACACTCGATGCCTCCGAGTCACTCGACTTAACACCATCACCAAGAGCCGTGACCGTGAAAACATAAGAACGGCTAGGCTTCAAATTCGTGACCATGTAAGGCGAAGACACAATGGCCGAAATGTCCGTGCCCTCAATCGCAAACCTATAACCTGCAGCGCCTGCAATGCTAGGCCAGCTAAGGACGCACGACGTCTGAGTAACAGCAGAAACCGAGACATCAGGCTTATCAAGCTTAGGAAGCGACATCTGGACATACAGAACACCATCCTCCTGCATAGGCGGCGTCGAGTAAACAATCTTAATCTCACGGACGTCCTCCGACATGACGGCATTCGTAAGCTCCGTAATAACCAGACGGGCATCCGTAGAAACAACCGTCTGCGTAGAGCGATTGTAAACAAGGCGCAGAAGGCGGATAGCGTTCTCCGAAGCAAAGCCGCCCTTGCCAAAACCCGGGTTATTAAACTGGACAGACAGTATCTCGTAGGTGCCTGCATCCGAGTCCATGCTAACAACCCAATAGTAGGCGCGAGCAGCATCAGTACCCGTACAAATGCCAATACAATCCAGAAGCCAACCCTCACGGAACCAATCGCACAGAACATTGATAACCTTCTCCTTGCGAGTCGTAGGAAGCGGCGGGGTAGGCGGCGTCGGCGCAGGAGGACAACCACAACCCGACGGAGCAGGAGAAGCACCCGTAGAACCACAACCCGAACCAGAAGTAGTCGTAGGCATGTCATAAGTCGAAGTCTGAAGCTGATCATCAGGAATATTAGACGAAGACGATACACACACAATATGAGGTCTATCCGACTCGCTACCCAAACCCTGAATCAACTTCTGAAAATCAGACGCCGACGGATTGCCGCTACTAAAAAGAGCACTAAGATATGTTAGCAACTGCGACCTGTACACAACGAACTATTTTTATTTATCGGATATATAATTGCAACGACAAAAACGGCCCGGAAAAACCGGACCGGAAAACTAAGACAAATACCTCCAGAAGAGGCAGGCGAAAGACCAAAAGAAAAGGAGGAAACCTACGAAGGGAAACCTGACCAATAAAAAAAGACGGAGGATAAACCTCCGTCCTAAGCTGCACTAAAGACCATATGTCGGAACGAATGTCTTACTACTAAGCAAATCCGCCTCTGGATAAGGGAAAAGACCATCGTCATCCGGAACCAAGCGGGCAATGGTATCGGCAGAGCCACACAACGCCGTAAACCGAGCCATGCCCGCCGAAGTCGTATCAACATACTGACCCGTAACCCACTGACCCGCATTCAAAACGCGAACCGGAGCATGAAGCAAATAGCGATCACCCGGAACCAACTGCGTAACCGCCGTGGAATACTTAACCGGAACCAACTCAGCCCCAGAACCCCCAGTACGCACAAACTTATATCCTCGAGAAGCCATATAATGTAATCAAAAATAGTTAGACAATATCATCTACTTGACATACCCCACGCCTAAAGACGCGGGATTCTTGACTCAAGCATGGCCGCCGCTAAAAGCGGGCTTACTGCCACTAATCAAAGCGTCCATGCCCGAACGCTTAATGTTTAACGCCGCGTTAAGATCACGATCATGGTGCGCACCACATTGTGGGCAAGTCCATGATCGGTCAACCAGCCGAAGCTCTTTGTTAACGTACCCGCAACAACTACACGTCTTGCTGCTCGCAAACCACTTGTCAACATGCACAATATGGGTGTTGTACTTAGTGGCCACGAATTCTAAGCGTGACACGAAAGATGCGTGGCTGAGGTCCGTAACCTTGCGACCCCATAAGCGACGCATACCGTCCAAACTCAACGTCTCCAAGCAGATCGTAGAATAATGACGACATAGTTCATGCGCCAAACGCCACTGATAAGCATCACGACGGTTGCTAATCTTGCGGTAAAGTCTATCTAGCTCCAAACGGCGACGGCGGTGGTTGCTAGAACCTTTGATCGTTCTGCTAAGACGACGGTGCGCCTTACGAATGTCGCGTAACGTCTGCTTGAAGAATTGTGGATTCTCGTACACGCGTCCGTCGGATAACGTCAAGTACATCTTAAGACCAAAGTCGATGCCGACAACCGCACCATCATGTGTCGTGTTGTTGGCTTCTACTTTAGCATATGTTGTAACGTACAACCAAAAGTCACCGCACGGATCACGCTTAACGCGAACCGTCTTTATCGCGCCATTAAAGTCACGTGATTTGTGAAATTTATAAGTTTTCTTAAGTCTGTTAATCGTAAAGCAATTGCCATCTATTTTATAGCCATAGTGGAGTTTGTAGACGAATGATTGAAAGTCTGCAGCACGTCGAAACTTAGGCGGACGCTTAGCAAGCTTCCTAAAGAAACGCTGATAAGCTGCATCAAGTCGCTGCAGAACCTCGACGCTATTATGTGAGTACAGAAGATTACGCTTAATGCGTTTGGCAAAATGCTTCTGCATGTCGACCGTGGAGATGTACTTACCGTACATGCGATAATATCTACGTTGAAGCGATAGCGCGTGGTTCCATACAAATGCGCACTCACGAAGCATCCGATCAAGCCATATGGTCCGATGCGTTCTGTAGAGTTTGTACTTGTATGTCAACATAGATAATTATAATTGCTTTGCAAATATAAGTTTATTTTTACGTTTATGCAAGCTTAAAAGCTGTATTCATCCCATATCTTAAGGAATTGACTTTCTACAGTTTTAGTTCGTAGAAGTCGTCCATTAATCCAAAGATATAAGGAATCAAATGAATCCAAAGCAACCAAGCGCCTGTGTCTACGCCCAGAATAAAAGTCTCCGAAGACGACAAATCAAAAAACCGAATCTGATCCGTAGAAATACGAACCACCAAGTCACCATGCTGAACACTCCAATCTGCAGTATTGTCTAATGACGAAACCTTATGCAGCGGCTTAATATCATAGTCTAAAAGAAACGCCGAAATCAGATAAGCAATATCACGAAGATCGTAAGCAGCCAAAGGAATATTAGCAGGCGAAGCATAGAAGCAGAACTCACGAAGCGGACGCAAGGACGCACTGAACCTACGAAGACTCAAATCAACAACCTGCACAGCAAAGCTGCTATCCATAAGGCGTGAACCTCGTGAACCACACGCAAACCTAATGGCCGACACACACAATAATTCTCTATTCATCACGCTCTACATCTAAGCCCAACAATGACGGCAACAAGTAAATCCAATCATAGTCCAAAGTAAACCACCGAAACAAAACCTTGTCGTTACGGCAAAGCAAAAACACATACCTATTAAGGCTCATAGTATAATCGCCGTATGTAAGCAAAGCACCACTGCAGCCAAGCTTCGTAAGGTGACCGTCCCCACACAAAGCTCTAATCATACGGAGAACCTTGAAAGCCCCAAGCGCATCGCGGAAACCACAAGCACGCCATGCATCAAGCTTACCCTCAATAAGGGAAAGCTTATTGCCGAAAAGACGAAAATTATTGTCAGCATACTCCTGCGGATAGTTAACAGTATCCAAATGCGACTCAGCACAGAAGTTAACATTAGACTGGAAAAAAGCAGAACCCATATTAACCCAAACTCACTTTAAAACGTTCAACACTATCTCCTGAATGCGACGGAGAAACTCCGAAGTGAAATCCGCGCGCCACGCAAACTTCACAAAACGATCCCCACGCATGTTCTTAATGACCCTACGTGTTATACGATCATACGAAATCAACGTGTAGCTAAAGAGCGGCAAGAAAGCCAAAACCGAGTAGTCCGGACCCAGAACATCAAAGATGCGAGCATTACGAGACGTAGTACCACGAACCTCCCGGTACTCAAGACCCAAAGCAGAACTAAGAACGCGCATAATCTCACGATGGTTGACGGAAATAGCCTGCGACTCCAACTTCACAAAGCAGCACACTACACGGCTAGCATCATAATCCGGCGACCGCCAAACATTGCGGACCGAAATTAAGTGATCCTCCAAGATACGGTAAAAGTCATCTACGCTCTTAGTGCGACCAAGTTGATAACCCAGAAAGGCCGAAGCAACTCCCGACATGTAAAGCTCCGGAGAAATCCTCCGGGCACCCTCAAAAGGCTTAGACAACGGTATGCGGCGATAGGAATCCATAGCAAAGACTACTTCGTATAACCCCAAGACCGCAGAACCAAACTAAGACGACGATGCAGCGTGACAACATCATAAGCAGACTTAAGCGTAGGAAGCATAGCACAGACATCGAACAGACGCTCTAATACCGAACCAGACACTAAATCCGAATAGATCCACTCACAACGATAGTTCCCGCACTCTAAGGAAACACGTAGAGAATTGATATCATAAGCGTCTAAGCAGGCGGACAAAACCTCAGAATAAACCCACGGTCTAGTGATAGCCTTCACACGAACCAAAACACGCTCCAGAGAATGCGGCAGAAAGCTACACGCTAAGAAGTCGAAGCAATGAGCACCCGACGCAGCATCCGAACGCAACAGCGGCTTCGAATCCACATACGGACCATAATAAGCTCGGACCAGATTGTGAAAATCTAGAAAAGTAGCTCTCGACTCCATAGCCTAGACTCCTGCATAACGTGCTAAACGAACAATAGACGGAGACGACTTCGTAGGGCTTATCATGCTCCGCGAAAAGATCGCAACAACTTGCTGGCAATCCTCAAGGCCATATCCCGTCAAGTAACTCGCAGGACGAACTACAATATGCGAATGAGAAGACAGGTCGCCCGACTCACCCGAAACAGGATCATAATAACGATCCCCAACGGCAACGCACTCCTCACAAGGAGTGGAGTACAACAAGACGACACGAGCACAAACTCCTAAAGAACAACTCTGAATACCCGGAAGCGGCAAATAGACATAAGAGCCGACCAAAATCTTACGCTTGGGCATGACAAAATCCGTATTAAATTATGCGTGGCACTATTACCACATCGCAAAGATAGTAAAGTTAATTTAATAATGCAAACATATTTCAACAAAAACCTCCGTGAAGAACTCACGGAGGCTGTCAAAATGACATCATTTTATTCAACCGCCAAAGTTTCCCAACTTTAACATCAACATAAACGTAGGCAGGTGATTATATACAAGTAACTATATACAATTTTGCACTTTAATGCGACGCCAGCCACCCACCACAAACTAGTCCTCCGTATCTCCGCCGCCACGGTGAAAACGAGTGTCAGACCCAGTGTGCATAGAACCCTTTCGATCCTTAGCATTCTGAGCCTTCAGAAGCTCATTGTCACGATGGCGAGCAATATCTCCTATAACAACCATAACAAAAAGCCAGAACCCTATAAACGGAATGGCAACTATCTTAGCGTAACCCCAAGGAATGCCATTCTCCGACTTATACATGTCGTTCAGATTCCAAAGAATAAGAACGAAAACAAAGTACGAAAGGACATAGTAACTACCCAAGCACCATGCCAGCACATTCAAAAAGCCCATACCACCTCAGTATTAAAACTCTCCTCAACAGGAATAATCACCAACTCCCAATCTGATACAAATTCATGCATATCTACATTGCGCATAAAACCGAAACTACAAAATCCTCCTCCAGCGCCGCAACGTAAAAAGAACCCAAGTCCTTCAAGAAGCCGGAGCCATCCCAATAGAGACGAACCTCCGACATGTCCGAAAGAAGGCAAATGTAACTCCCGCAAACTGCACTGCAAGACCTAAACGTCGCAACGGCAACCCAACTGCCCGAAACCAAATCTCCGGGACTATAACAGCACTCCATACCTCTACGTACTCACTTCTTAGACAAACCACGCTTCTTCTCCTTTCCCTCCTTCCATGAACGAAGCCAATAGACGTCATGACCCTCGAAGTACTCCGGCGGCGGCATGTAACCTTTAGGAACAATACGACCGTCATCCAGAACACCGTCAATGTCAAGCTCACCGCCCCAGCGGAAACCAACACCCGGCTCAACAACAACCGGAGTCTCGAAGTTCTTAGGCCAGAAGTTCATAACCTTCTGGATGATAGGAATAGCCTTAAACAAATACTTGCGGCGAACACGGAACTGGACCTCGTCATGAACCGTAACCACGAAGCGAACGTTCTCACGCCACTCCGGGAGCAGATCATTTAAGCGCTCGAACTTAACCAAGTCTCGGCGAATCAAGTCACCACCCGTGTTCTTATGAACAAAGCCACACATAGGGTAAGTCTGAAGGCCCGAAGACATGGAAGGCGAAATGACATTATCCCGAACTCCAAGTTCCGTGGCGAAAATAGCATGACCCTTGCGACGCCGACCCCACCGTAACTTGAAAGCATAATCATCAACAACCGAATGACGCAAATCGTAGACCAAATTCCAGCCGAAAAGATCGCAGATAGAACGTAGGATCATCGCAGATAATATCGACCGCGTATGGACCCGTTTTCGCATCAGAAATGCCTTCAGCATACACCAGTAGATAGCCCAATCATCCGTGCGTATGTCACGGCCCATCTTACCATGCGCAAGAAGCGACTCCAAAGTCCACTTATGTCCACTAAACAAGCCCTTCAGCCAACCCCACTTACTCTTGCGCATAGGAGGAATCAAAGCAACAGGTGAAGTACCTATCTCATCCAGACCAAGCAAGACACGATCCGTACCATACTTGACAAACTTATGGCCCAGATTGCAAACACAGAAGTCACCCGTATCGAACAAAGCAACATGAAGGTCATGCTCTCCCCGGAACGTAGGGACGCCTACGCGCGCGCCGTCCGACCGAGTCTGGAAAGTCATGCGGTGCCCGACGAACGACTGCCACGGAGAATAGACCTTCCCATCCTGCGACGGCGAATACAAGGACCTAGGCAAACTCCCCTGAATTGGACTGTTTAAAGCAACTCGGTCGGCATAAGCACGCAATCCGTTATCCGGAGAATTGAACCACCGGGCTAAATAAATAGTGCGTCCAAAGAACGTCTTAGCAAAGCCCGTACGTTTTGCCTGCTTCTGCAAAGCCTTCTGCCACCGAGCAAAAACAGGCATACCCGTATCGTAGTCATAGATGATCTTATTCGCCTCCTGCTTCGAGATATTCAGGCGATTAGCGATCATCGTAGGACCACCACCGTAAATCTTACCGAACGACACAGCCTTAGACTTATCACGGAACTCAGGGTCCGAAACGTGGAAGCGTGTCTCCGCAACGTACATATGAACATCGAGGTCATGACGCAACGGATACAAGAAACCCTCCTCGCGGGACATGTTAGCTACAAGGGCAATCTCTTCGGACGCATAGTCGTTGCCAACCATTACCCAATCATCTTCCCCCGGTGGGTTGGCCAAGAAGGCATCACGAAGTCCGCCCTTCGTCTTGTACTTAATAGGCTTGCCCGACTCATCACACACTGCACCCTCCGCCTCATGCTTCAAACAGTAGCCTATAAGAGGATCAGTATGCAAATACATCTTCAAGGAGACCTTAGGGCAGTTATGAACTATAATACCGTTGGCCACAAAGCGCTCCGAAACGTCAACCGTAATGTCATAAACACGATCAGAGCCAATAGGGAGGATCGACACAACCCTGCACAAGTACCTAGCGGGACCGCAATCAACACCAGTCAGGAAAACATGAGGATTCTCACTTACCAAAACATCGACTCCGAGTAACGTAGAAACCTCACGGAACCCCGAAGCCGTGAGAACCGGGTGATCCGATGTCGCATCCAAAAAACGACCGTCCTCCAAAGTCAAACGGTAAATCTCACGTACACCCTGATCCAAAACCGCAGACACACGCCGAAAAGCAGCGCCATCCCAAACCTCGTCACCAACAACAACCTCCGAAATCAACTTGGACCCGGAACGAGTGAAAACTGTAGTATTAGAACCACGAACACAGTTCTGGCCATTAAAAGGAACGTAGAAGTCATTACCCTCCGACCCGGAGCTACTCATACGACCCGTCAACGCCACGACAAGGTTATAATTAATATGAACCGGAATCTGACGATGACGCCACGAGGCCATCTTGGAAACGAAAGACTTCAAGTAAGTACTCAAGGCATTATACTCCAACATAAGCTTAGCTAACGGATGATCTATCGTCGCCAAGACGTTCTTATCCGTCTTGAACTTGCCACTCTTAGTGCGGACCGTCAACGTGACAAAGCGACTCAAGGCATCCGCCTTGTCATCCTCACTACTAATGTTGAAAACGTAGCCCACAAGCTGATAGATACGCTGCCGGACATCCTCCATGCGGGCAGAAGTGCGAATAACCTCCTGATCTAAGAAATCATAATCAAGAAGGATATCTGCCTTAGCCAAGCGACGAACAGCCTCACCCGACTCGTTATCCAACGGGTAAATTTGACGAATATGAGGATAGTCACTCCAAATACGAAGACCACATAGTGTCGTGATGAGAGGGTCGGCTGCAGCATAAATGAAAGAAACCTCTGGATCTGTGGACCCGAAGTTTCCGTTATCGGCGTTATTCGCCTCGAAGTCGATAGTCTTAAAACCAAAAAGGCGCTTAGCAAAGACCTTCAGCTTAGGATAACGCTCATTGAAAATCTCATGCGCCATGAACTGGACGTCATGAGTCTTACCAACAAAAGGTGCCTTGAATCCGTCAAGCTCCAACATGGAAAAGTCAAAACTCCGGTTCCACCACATCGTCATATAATTATCGACGACATACTGCACGAAAGCAATAACTAGATCAACCGGAAGATTGGCGTGATAGCCCACATGGCGAATAGGAATGTAATAACCACAGTAGTCATCCTTGCTGTAAGTCTTACCCGTAGCGATACACACACCCACAACCCGATCCCGAACAAAACTTAATCCAGTAGTTTCGCTGTCAAATCCGGCAATTATATTGGCATGCAAATCCGCCCGGATGTAATCCAAATCCGACAGATTCTGAACCAAGCCAACTTTGTACCCGTTAAATGTGCCCCACAACATAGATGTCAATCCTTCTGGCGCTTGACGTAAGGAACAACGTTCTTGACAACACCACGGGAAACCAAAGCAACCCGGCGGTTGGAAGCCAGAACAACATAGCACATCTCCAAAGTGAAAAGTATAATGACATCCTCCGTATGACCATCGACGTACACCAACGTCTTCTTCTGTAAGGCACTCATTGAAAATCCGAAATAAAAGTATAAAACTCAAAAGACCCCGGAACCAAATCCGAAGGTATATCCGACGCCGAAGCGTAAGATAAAACTACAGACTTAACGTCATGGCGAAAGACAACACCCTGCTCCGGCAAAACACCCGAGTAACACAACTCACGAAGGCGATCCGGATTAAACTTGCAGAGCAAGTCATAAACGCTATAAGACCGCTGGCACTCACCATAGCACTTCAACCAATTGCCGTACAGCTTAGCAGCCTTCGTATCCGTGTTAGCATGAAAAGGACAGTAGCAAGTACCGTAACCCAACTCCTTGCCAAAAATAGCCTTATACTCATCTCGGAATGATAAGTTGGAATTTACCCACTGTGCTAACTTAGGATTGAAACGACCCATAGTGAAGCAGGTGATTAGTCGACAGTCGGAGCGATAACCTTAAGCGACTCCATATGTCGCCAGTAGATATCCTGAAGGCACACGTGCCACCACGTACACATAGCAATACCCAGTGACTTCTGAATCTCCGTGGACAGCAACGACGAGGACGGAAACGCTCCAAGCGAAACCAAGCGCTTAGAAACGAACCCATGAATAGAATCGGAATTCCAACGCTGGATCATAATGTCCTGAGCGGAGTCGGTACCTACAGCCGAAAAGAAATCATCCGGCTGGCAATAAACATAAACCCAAACCGTGTACAACGTAGAAGCTAACTCCGGAAGTGACTCTGAAGGATACTTCGCAACCATGCCACGAACAACAAAGTCACCAACGGTGAAAGTCCGGTCGCATAAAACGGAAACGCTATCTGCAACCCGCGGAATGAAGTCTAAATCATCAACCTCATCCGGAACCGCAAACGTCACTTGAAGACTAACGCCCCCCAAAGGAGACTTATAAGCAAAATCACTCTTAACTTCCATGCGGTGCACATAAAAAAAGGTTGCTAGGAACATCCCTAGCAACCTTCTCAACGTATGTAAACTTCGTTAAACTAAAACCACGTGAAGCTCAGAGCCATTCTTGAGCTTGAAGCTCGAAACCTCCCGGTCCGCAACAACGTCCGCATCCAACGGAGCATTAGACACCAAGCAACCGTGACCCGCAGCAAACGAAGCATTCAGCTTGAACGAATCCGAAACACGCGATGCATTGTCGCAAACCCAATAGGAATCCGTTAACTTGCGCTTGTATAAGTCAGGACAAATCAAGTCCAACTCGTTCATAACAACGGCGGTATCCACAACACGCTGAACCTTCGCCTTAGCGGCCTTACTCGAAGACTTGCAGAGACTCTTGTAGTTAGCGGCACTAATGCGCTCGCCCATGATCTCAGAAGCAACAGAAAGAACCGAATCCAGAACCTTCCGGGTATTGCGAACACGATGATAAGTCGAAGCCGTATGAGGAATGTCCAAAGTGTTAGGAGCACTATCCTTCACCTTATCCGGATCAATCGCCAGAGACGCAGAATCCTCAATCAAAATGTTCTTAGACTTCAAAGCCTCCGAAATCTCGTTCTCGATAGACCGCAGAACCTCCTGCTTAGCGGCGTCCGACAAGATACTCTCGTCATCAATCACCATACGAAGACGCGGGTACTTCTGGAGGAAAGATGCATGCTGTGCCCACGGGCGATCCTTCCAATCAGCCTTCGAACGAACCGTCTCCAAAGAATCCTGCAGCAGAGCGATCTCCTCTTCCTCCGATAACTCATTCGCAACCTCAGCAACAACATCCGAAGCCGTAGCATCGTAAATCTTATGAGCAAGCTGAATAGCAGCATTCGACATGGTAGACGCGAAGGTAACAATAGCATCATCGGCAGTCTGGTAAACAAACAACGTAGTGCCTACATAGACACCATCGGCCTTGATGTCAATAAACCGTTGATCCTTGCAAAGAATACGAGGAACAGAAGCATCAAGACGAGTCTCCAGACGGGTATCCGAAGACAATGCCGAAGCCAAAGCCTCCGCAGCGGAAACCAAATGAGTCTGATCGGGCGTCTGAGCCAAAGTGAAGCAATTAGCAAGACCCCAGTCCTTCAGAACCAAAGCCACAGCACCCCAGTCAATAGCTGCAGGATCGGAAGTCTCGTCTACGGCATGCGGTGCATCTTCAACCACAACTTCAGGAGAAACATCGCCTTCCGCATCCTCCGCAGGAACCTCGCCTGTAGGGGACCCCGCAGAAGCCAAAGCCTTTGAAATATCGTCATAGGAATTCGAAATAGCGTCCTTAAACTCAGCAAGATGATCCGACAAGTAAGCAACAGCCTCGGAGCCATCCTTAACAACCGACCCCGACGGCGTGGTGAATACGAATACATCACCAAGACCATCACCATCATCAAAAACGATAGATACAGAATCATCCGCATTAGCAATGTCAACCCCATTGCGCAAAGCCGTCATAATTTGATCGACCGTGAAGTTAACGGCAGCATCCGAAACAGCAGAGTCTACAACAGCACCCCACGGCGTAGAAAACTTGTGACTATTGAAGATAGACAAGATATCACCTACAGACAACCCACCCAAAGTGTCACCAAAGTCCAGAATAATATCCTCCGCAATGGACTTCAACGAAGACCATACACTCCGTCGAACAACATCATCCTCGGTCGTATGAACTACATGAATAAGCGGAGCAACGTCGTTGAGAATCTCAGGACCCACGACAGACTCGAACTCCGAAACAACAGCAGGATCGACATCGTCACGAACACTATCGAACAGCAGAGCAGAAGCATCTACAGGCTCCGCCATGACGCCGGGAAGCTTCGCAAGAACATCGTCCGTCAGCTCTTCGACAGCCTCAATAGCAGCGTCATCCGACTCGAAGGTATAAACCTTATTCCAGCCACGATTACCACGATAGAAAATAGAAGCATGAAGCGAATCATCCCCGCACACGATATGCAGGCGAGGACCACCACTCTTATCGTCCGTCAAATAGACGTCGAACTCGTCAGCAGCACCCCGGTCCAAGTAGGCATTAAGAATGCGACCCATCAGCTTAGAAGACTCCTCTGAAGCAGAATCCTCGATAATCTCATCCTCCGTAACCTGAGTCTCCTCCGGCGCACTTATCGGAGCATCATCGCCCTCAACAACATCCTCCGAAGCCATAATAACGTCAGCATCATTCGACGAAGGTGCAACAGACGTCTCCTCGACAATCTGAACCGGAACGACATCCGCAAGGGCGAAAGTCACGTCATCATCAGAACCCGTGAAGGCACCCTCGGCCTGACGCAAGGAGAAGTACTCAAAAGGAAGACCCTCGATGACGGCAACACCATTGCCAACAGAAGTGATGACACCCGAATAAACATTACCCAAATACGAAACCTGAACCGTAGTACCAACGTTAACCGGAACGGACGGAACAGCCTGCGACATAGCACCCTCAACAACTGGAGCCGCCTGAGCAGCAGGCAGCGGCTGAGCGGAAAGCTCCGAAGCCAACACCAAGCCATCGACGTCATCGGCAACAGGCTTAGACGATGATGCTGCCTTAGCACGATCAAGCAAACGAGAGTAATCCTCGAAGATCAACTCCGCAACACTCGAATTGCGACCATTGGGAGAATAGTAACGAAGACCATAAAGATCACGACCCTTAGCATCCTTCTTCCCAAGCGAACCCAAGAACTCCTGACGCTGAGTGTAACTAGCAAGGTCTACAATATCCCAATTGGTAGCTTTACTCTTAGACGCCCAATCGGGATCATCTACGGGATCAATAGTACCATGAACAACAAACTCCGGAGACGCGGCAGAATCCTGAACCTCCGAAGAAGCTCCGGCATCCGTATCATCCACATTCGGATCAGGAAGGGCATCAACATCCTCCTCCGGAATAGGTGCCTCCAAGACATCCTCCGTAGCCTCCTCGGCGGAAGCCAACGTCTGGGCCGAAACAACATCCGCAATGCCCTCCTCGTAGATATTAGAAACCTCCTCAATGAAAGTCATAGCTGCCGACTGAGCACGCTCGCCAAGCTCGTCAAGTTTCTCCTGAGTAGTCTCGTACAGCTCCTCGCCAGAAACAGAAGCCGCCTCGATAACCTCATCCAAAGCACCCTCCTGCGTAGAACCACCCTCAAGGAATGCCTCCACACGAGCGTCATCCTGAACAAGACGATAAGGACCCAACATCTCCTGAGCACGAACAGCAGCAGGAGAGTAACGGTTCTTCAAAAACTCGTCATAGAACGTCTTAACCTCCGGCGGCAAAGAACGGTACTTAGACTTCAAGATGTCATAACCCGCAGACGAGTCATTCTCTATAATGTCATTGATGGCCCAGCAAACCTCCGGCGTGTACTCGATAAACGAATCCGCAACAACAGACTGAATGCGCTTACCCTCCGCAAGAAGACGACGACGCAAAGGAGCGCTCATCTTAGCCAAAGACGCACGGCGACTGCCACGCGACATGCTGCAAAGACTACAAGCCACCTTGTGAATCTCCCCATCAGTGAAACCACCACGACGCGCGTCCGTAACACGACGCGAAGCACCCGACTCCACCTGCAGGAACGAACTAACAGAGTCACCAACACGGCGAACACCCGTGGACTCCGGAGCCGTACCAATCGAATCATCATCGATCGCTACAACATGAGTATAAAAATCACCCATAACAAAGAAACCTTATTTTAATAAAAACACCTCATAAGACCACTCTATGTGGTCTTACAAGATGTTGGATATATAATGCTCGAACCAAAAAGTAAACACTATTTATGACGCACAAGCCGATTCGGAATGTGCTTCAAAGAACCCCAGATCGGAATCCTACGACGCAAGTACCCCGGATCGCCCTCGTGATTATAAGCCTCCGTCTCCCAGCACGTGTAATAATAGCTCTTGCCAAACGGAGGACAAAAGAACTCTATGGCATTACTAATACCATAGCAAATCCAACCCGCAAACAGAATACCCAGAATCGTCAGAACCCAAGCCCACCATGCAAAGCTAAAATGGATGGCTATGGGAAGGAGGATGACGGTAAACAAGACGCTTAATTCCCCCTGTTGCACCACGTGAACCAACTCGTGTCGGCGAGTAGTACCCTCCAGATGGACGTCCTTCGGCTTGCGCGTGAAACAGAACACAAGCCACGTCATCCAACTAAACCCCGGAAAGGGAAGGAACTTATTATGAACCTCAATCGGAAATCGCATATCCTACAAAATTTTGATTTGTGGGATATATAATTGCTATAGACCTAGATCGGCTGTAAGCTCCGCCGTAAGAGAGTCGCTAGAAGAACCAAAATCGTCCATAGAACCCAACTGCGCAAACTCACCCTCGTAAGAGATAAGCTCGACATTATCACCCACAAGAACAACCTTCGGCAAAAACTGAGCCGTAACAGGTTCCGGCAAGATGCGACCAAGACGATGCTTAATCATACAGATCTTCGTCTCCTGAGTCTCCGCAACGTCCAAACCCGTATACATGAAAACACAGTAGGCACTCGTGCGCTCGATCTCATTCAAGTCCGAGATAGCTGTAAGGTCATAAGCCCCGCCACGACGACCCGCACGGGTAAAACCCGCACGGTTAACCTGAACGGCAAAAACCGTAGTGCACTTACTACCCGCACTATTGGTGAAAGCTAAACAAGCGGCTCGAAGATTGACAATGATAGAATTTCCTAAGCCCTTACCACGATCCTGAAACAGAAGGTCAAACTGATTGACATGGTCGTAAATAATGCAGTCAAGACCCCCTAAATGCTTATCCAGAACCCCATACAAAGTAACAAGGCTATCGACATTGGTGAAAACCGACTTCGTGAACAACGAAGTATCTACAACAAGAACGTTAGGAACGAAGTCCCGCTTGAAGTCATCCTCGGCAGCAAGAACCGCCTTCAACTTATCGCCCGACAACTTATGAAAAAGCAAGTCCTGAGAATCCAACTGGATGCCCTTAACCTCATACATGTACCGAGTCTCAAGCATAAGCCAAACCATCTTAGGCTCAAGCTCCAAAGACACATAAACAATCTTACGACCCGCCTTGGCATTCTTGAACAGCATAGACAAACAAAGCTGTGTCTTGCCGCCGCCCGTGAAAGCACAAATACTAGCAACCGTACCCGGCTGGAAACCATTGGTCAATGAATCTACCTCCGGAACACCCAGAGAAAGACCGTCACCGTAAGGCGTATTAAGCTCCTCGCCGTAGGACCATGAACTAAAGTCAGCGACACTCGCATCCGAAGCAACACTAACAGACTGAAGCGCACGCTTAAGCTCCTCCGCAAGCTCCTTAGTAGTCGAAGTGCTACTAAGGGAACCCGTGACATCCGTAGCCAACTTAAGGCGGCTATAGCCATCTACAATGACCGCATACGCAACACTAAGCTCACCGAGATTATAGGCATGGTCCGGAGTAGGGTAATACTTACCATACCATGCCCAAGACGGATAGCACCCAGCAGCAGAACAGGCAAGCGTATACTCTAGAACCTGCCTGTCATTCTTGGATAAATTAGGAATCTGTAAAAAGCGAGAAAACCAATCGTCAAAATCAGGATGCGACTTCTTGCCCGCACACGTGTAAAAGTAAATCTCAAAACCTAGCATCACACAATCTCATCATGATCCCGAAACTGACGCGTCTCAGGAGAAGACAGCAAACCCGACGAAGGTCCTACAGACGACAAAGGCGCCGACGTCGAAGTCGCAGACCCTACACTAGACGTAGCCGCAGGACGAACCATACGCGGCGCAGGAAGCTCGAACCAATCTGACCCAATAGTAGGCGGGCACCACGACGAAAGCAAGAACACCCGACCATGCATACTCAACGCCAAGTTGATGAACGAATCAACCATGCTAATAGCCTTCGAATCCCGGCTCCCACGACTGTAAATCTCAAGAAAGTAAATGGAATCCTGAAAGTCAAACTCACCACGATTGTAAGCAAAGCAAGAACTAATGACGCGCTCCAGATTGAAGTACTGAACAGGAAAAGCCGTATTACGCTCAATGGCGGCACGAACCGCTAAAGACTTCAACCGATCCGATAACCAAACATAAGTGCTATTGCGATACAGCATATCAACACTCACAACGTTCGGGACCTCACAGAAACCCCAGACAACAGGCGCCGACGGCATAAACACAGAACCATCCTGACGCTTAATAGTAGTGAACTTAAAAGGGACAAGCTCGGACGCACAGCGACGAAGATGATGCTGGCGGAAAGTAGAACACTTCCGGTAGATCACATAGTCACAAGACTTGCAACCCGCAGCAGAACGAAACGGACATCCGAAATCCAAACCCATAATAAAAACCCTACCTTTTCTTAACGATATTTTCCTGCAAACGAACCACAATGAAACCAGCCTCCGAGACGTTCGGGAACGACGCCAGTTAAATTCAGAGCACAACCGGAAACAACTCGGCGCGGAGAGTGAGAGATTCGAACTCCCGGCCCGGAAACCCGGACACCTGATTAGTAGGCAGGCGCGTTAGACCAACTCCGCCAACTCTCCAACAAGAAGGACCCCGAAGGCACTATATTGCAAACCAGCACCAACCAGCGACGAACTTAGTCGGTATAAGGAATCGAACCCCTGATTCACATACACCCTACTCTACTTTCAGGCAGGTCCCACTGAAAAAAAAAGGTGAAGACAGCACACGCCACTAACAAGTGAAAGTGACAGGCTAAATCCAGAACATGCACAAGGAATTGCCTGAAGAAAAAGATGAGTGAGCACCAAAGGTTAAAAGCGAAAGAGTATCACTCTCGACGGTGCCGTCTTCACTATGTCAAGGAACACAAACCATAGACGTATAAAAAGTATGAATCCTTATAGCCAAAGCATAGTGGCGAACGGATAATGCCCCATAAACAAACTTCGTTAAACACTGCACTACCCCTGAGAAATCCCTTTATAAGAAACCCAGCAAGGACTAACCATATGTCCGTTAACTGCAGCGAAAACAAAAGAACCCATACTTAGCTGTTGCCGTGCTACTCCAAGCCGCCACGCCTGATATCTAGCTATACAAACGAAATCTGTGGTAGGAAAGACTCCTCTAGCAACGCACCCACACCCAGACGGATAAACCAAGCTAAAAACTGGAATGTGCCCAATAATAAAACCCAGCGCCTACCATGTCAAGGCTGGGAACCCCCGGCAACCACGTCGGGAAGTCGTACCGTCTCCGGGAATCGAACCCGGACGTCCTAAAGGACAAAGGTTTTTGAGACCTTCTCGTCTACCAATTCCGACAAGACGGCAAATGTAAATTAACCCAAAGAACAGAGAACCCTGCAGCAATACATCTTGTACGTGGAACTCTCAAAACCAGCTTCGAAACTAACAACATACTCACACGTCCCAACAATACGCACCACACCGATACCATAGTCCGAATGCCACACTCGAGACCCCACAGCAATAGGGGATGCTGAACTGAGCAAGAGCAAAGAACCCGCACTGACCCGAATACGAAGGCCACGAAGCACCTTAACCCAACTATGAATCATTCTGAGCATACCATCACAAGTATTTACTTGATGCAAAGATAAAAAAGTTAATTTAAAGTTGCAAATCTTTGTTGCAAAAAAAAGTACTCGGAGCGGGAATCGAACCCGCACGACCATTGCTGATCACAGGAGCTTAAATCCGGCGTGTATACCTATTTCACCATCCGAGCAAAAACCGCATCTCCTACTTGGTCGTTGACGCGGCGCAAGCACTCGTAAGTATGCAAGCAACCCGATAGCCTGTCCCTTAACTTTAGAATGGCTAATTTTATCGCATACGGATTTTACCAAGTTACATATGACTGAAGCCTACAAGCGCAATGGCGAAAACTAACCCTCGACCCGATCCTGCGTCTTAGATGACCGAACGAAGGACTCCAGATCAACCTCCGAGAAGCCGAACTCCTTGCGAAGCGACATGATCAAGTCAATACCCGCCTTCAGCTCCGAAACGTCTCCCGACGCCGTAGCGATAGCCTCAAGATCAAGAGGGTAGGACGACTTTAACACGCGAAGACGCTCCTGAGCATCTAAGTACTCCACATACGTCTCCAAAAGAGACTGCTGCAAGCTCAGGTCGGTCTTCGACACGGCAGCGCAAACATCCCGATCCGACACCTCGGACGAGTCCAGCAACTTCTGATTCTTGTAATCCAGAAGCATTTTCACACTCTTCTCCATAACTATTATTTTTAACTAAAAAATCATGATACTCCTTAAATAAGTACATAGAAACTGAAAAGGGCTTATTACCTACATAAAAGGTATAACGTATACAGTCATCCACATCACCCGTACCAAAATCGCACGTATAACAAACACGCTCTACTTTTGCAACAAAACATACAACGCATGCAAGCTTAAGAAGATCTGGGCGAGCATGATACCTACACAAAACATCTACATTCGCCAAATGAAGCTTCTAACCTATCGTGAACCTAGAACCTAAAACAAAGGCACTACGCCCGTTATATGATAAATCACGAATCTTAACCATAAACTCATAAAACTCCGGACCTAAATCGAAAGACGGACGGACTGAATAACCCATAAGCCTAAACACCGCCAGCAGAAAACTCGGAGACACGCCAACCCTGCGCGTCAACAATCCCTAAATCACCAAACATATCCTCCATAGTCTTAAGTTTAGAACACACCAGAAAAAAAAAACTAAAAGAGAGTACCGCCCTGCGGAACAATCTGAGACGACCGCGTAAGACGCGGCTTGCGACCCTTCCACAGCAGATGCTGCTTTGCAACTCGAAGGTGCTCCGCATCCGACATCGGCTTAACATACTCACGCGGGAAATTATGAATCTCAAAGCTGATCTTCTCCTGCATATAAACCTTGAAGCCTACAAGCTGAAGCTTATACTCCGAAATGTCATCACTGCGGAATATCCACAAATGAAGATCACCTAAAAACTTACTCGTCTTGCGCGTAATGCGGCCAATAAACTGAAGGAACGGAATAGGCGTGACCGGAACGTCGAACAATACGACATTATTAATGTAAGTGTAATTGGCAGACTCCGAAGCGGCACGAGTACACAGAATAACATAACTATTCATGAAGCACTGCGACTCCGTAGCCTGTGTAGGCTTAAGGACATTCCGAGACGAAGACTCAACAACGACAATGGACCTGCCACGGGAATCCGTAATGCCGGAACGCTGAAGGTGATACATGGCAGCATCCAATGACGAATAGAAATCGAAATAAACCAAAACCGACTCGTTCCGAGAAGCAATATCACTGACCAGCGTCAGTAAAGAATCCAGCTTGCGAGAACCTCCAACACCAAACGTACCATCCGAATTCAAGCAACCATCCGTGACCGCCTGAAGATAGATAAAACGAGAACTATGACGCTCCAAGTCCTTGACCGACCGGACGGCACCCTCACGAATCTCAGAACGCGACACAACCTGCTGAATCCAAGTGGCGTCATCACTCTCGCCCGACAACATCAAACCATTAGCAACCTTAGCGTACAAGTCCTGCTCAGAAGCCGACATCGTGTAATCAATGAAGTGAATATCTAAAGGAACAGGTGGCGTGCCGACAATCATAACCGGACGTAGATAGTCCATCAAAGCAGCGCTATCCTTATAATCCGTAATGATACGAGCCTTGCGTAGAGTCTTATCCGGATTGCGACCAATGACCTTCTCCTCGACCTTACAGAACTGGCTCTGGAACCCACGAACCGACGTGAAAAACCGAGGATAGACGAAGTTAACCAAATGGTAGGTATCCATGCAGTTCTTACTCAGCACCGTGGCAGTAACACCCCACAACGCATAGCAGTTCTTAACAAGCAAACTCATAGTGGAAGTAAGCTGAGCCTTCGAATTCTTGAAGGCATGGACCTCATCAAGAACCGTAACCAACTTACAAGAAGACATATAAATCTGACGAAGGACACCGTAATCCGTCTTGCAATGAGTATGCTTGCCGTAAACAACATCATAGCTATTCAGAAGCTCCAGAACGTCAGCACCACCAGAAACCTTCTTGATGAAGTCATCCAAAGAAATGGACGTCAAATGAGTATGAGCCGCAGCATCCTTCGCCCAGACCCGCTTGTCATAAGCATTCTTAGGCGTGAGAACCAAAAGACAATCTGCTAAACCCTTCGACTTCAAGTAACTGTAGGAATATAAACATACAAGCGTCTTGCCGTTACCCGTACTGTCGATCAGGATAGCACGCTTACGGCTAGAAAGACCCTTAGCCAATTCAATCTGCTCCGGAAATAACTGAAAACCGTCTTTAAAAAACATACCCATAACACACAAAGAAAAGACATGACCGAAGCCATGTCCTCCATAAACGTACCAACCAAGAAGCCAGCACTAAAGCTCACAGATATAATGAACATCCCAAGACTGAGTCAGAACCTTATCCGCCTCCTTCGAAATGGGAGAATCCGCCGAAAACAATGTAACAACAAAAAGGTAATTACGCATGTCGTCATACGTCCCCGCACCATAATAGAAAGACGGATTCGCAGGCTGCGAATTAGCACTATGGTTATCCGTATTGCCACCAAGAAGCAAACCCATGCCGTAAATAAGACCATCATCTACTACAGGAATATCGGCGGCAAGAGTGGACGTAACAACAGTATGATAACCAACGATACCCTCCTCGTTAATAAGCTCCGGCTGAGAAACAACTAAGCCCGATGCTAAAGAGTCGCAGTACAGAACATGCGGCTGGACATCCGAAAAGGTTAGACCCGCAGCACCACGAAGCAGAGACGAAGCAGTAGACAGAATGTCCTTCTTGAAGTAAAGAACATTCGTAACCGCATAGTCCGACAACTTGCGAGTATCATCCGAAGACGGCAAAAGCATAAGACGCGACAAGATCCCCACAACATCCTCCGTAACAACCGACGTGGTGCCCGCGGCACGCAAAGAACTAGAAACTATCATGATACCTACAATACTAAACCGAACCGTTAACTACTACCGTCGAATTGGTGGCAACATAAACCGAAGCAGGACTCCCCGACGTAGGACCCAGCTCTACAGTGTAAGAACTCGAAGTCGCATACTCATTCGCACCAACACGAATGTAAGGCGCAACGCGAGACGTCACATGCCATGCAGTATTGGACTCAACACTAACCGAAGACGAGAAAGACTCCGAGCCGGAACTCGTCACAACACTAGGACTAACACGTATAAAGAAATCCGGAGTACCAACCTCCATAGCAAAGCGTAGAGTAACGGGATGGGCATCTGTGCCAAAAAGAACCTGAACCGAAACCCCGGCTGGAACCGCACCCGCAAGCAAAGACTGAAGCCTAGAAAGAAAAGCGGACGCAGCAGCACTATCTCCGCCGAACTGACTAGCAATGAAAGTATCCTCCGAAACACCAAAAGACAGAACTAAACGGTTGATAAAACCATCCGGAATCGACATGTCAACATAGTTCTTAGTGATGCCGTAAACTGGATCACCAAGACGAGAATCCGGAGTAACAAGGTAATCCGTAACCCCAGAACCATCGGTAGGCGAAACCAAAAGCTTACCCGACCATGACGACAAATCAAGCCTAATGGTAACCGGACTAATGTAAATAGGATCGGAAGTGTTGTAAACATATGCCTCCCATGCAGCAACATCCGAGAAAACACGAACGCTCCCACCCGGAGCCGACGCCGACGAACCATACTGCGTAAAGTACATATCCGTAGGCAGCGTGTTGATATAAGGCGCAGAAGCGTCACCCCCGTCATGACCCAAGAAGTTCAAATCCGAGAAAGGAGCATTAGACCCTACAACCCAAAGCTTCTTGTCATAGCCAAGAATACTACCATAACGAGTAGCTATGCGACGAAGACGATCCTTAGTGGAGAAAGACGAAACAATACTATCACCCGTACCCCAATAATCACGAACAGCATCAACACGTGTATCCTCCGCCGAAACCAAACCCACAACCTCCGGATTCAAAAACACAGACCGCGGCAAGAAGTCATGAAGTGCATCCAGAACCTGCCAGAACTCAACGAACGACGAATAAGACGCCGTAGGAGTACCTAAACGGTCATCACTCGCCAAGTAAATACGAAACGGAACCTCCGCGTAGTTCAAACCCAAGCCAAACAGAGCACCAAACAGAGCAGACGCATACGGAGAAGTGCCATACAGAGAAGTCCCAGCACCCGACCGTCGGCGGGCATTCAAAATCTCAGCACCATTAAGCGTTTCGGGCACTGTGGCGAGCTGTAATGCAGGAATGGTAGGGAAGTACTCCCCAGACACAGCATCGCGCAAAATAGCCCCGGATTCATCATGGACATAATCCCATATCTTGACAAAGAAGCAGCAAGGCTTACCATCCGCATACGTAAACAAGTCAACACGCTCCGACCATGTAATAGGAACAACCGGATCGACAAGAACAGAAAGACCCTGAAGCGTATCCAGCGACACAGCCTCCTCCTCCGTCTGGGGAACATAGTAATAGCAAGACGGACGAAGCAACCACTGAGGGGCGGCATCCAAATCTGTACTCGTATAATAGCTCACAGACTGAGGACGCGACATCAGAGAAGCAGCCGTAAAGTCAAACCACTGAAGGTCTGTCGTAGTCAGGCCCGACTCCGATAGAAACTTATACCGAAGCGGCATGTTGAAGCCCAACAAAGTATAACCCTCAGAAGAACGTGATGAATCGGAAACATGTAGAACCTCGACGAAAGGACCCGACGTCTTAAACAGATCCCCAAAATCATTAAAAGCAATACTATAAGGAACCCCATTAGACTGCATGAAGTCCAGAGCACGAAGGTCCATGTTCGAAAGGATGAGATCCAAGAACTCATCCCAACCCGGATCAACCCTAAGCTCCTCCAAAAAGTAACTCCGGAAAACCTCACGAACAGCATCTAAAGTCATGACACTCTAATCTACAACAACGTCCGACAACAAAGGATAAGTAGCACCGCCCGTAAGCGTGGAAGCAATCTCGTACTCCACGTACTCACCAAGACCACCGCCAACCAAGCCGTAGATCGTACCCGTCGAATAGTCAACACTACCTACCGTAGACAAAACCAAACTCGAACTCAAGCCAGCACCAAGTGTCGAATAACCTGAAGCCGTAATGCTCGAAGCAGAACCCGACCAGAAAAGACGACTGCCGTTAACTAAGCCGCCAAGCGTGACCAAACCACTCGAAGCAGACAAAATAGAAGACGGGTAAGCCGAAGCACCGAACGCAACCTCCGAGATCAATCTGTAACGGAACTCCGAAGACTCCGAAACGGAAATGACGAAGTAAACAACACCGAAGTAGTACTTCAAACTGTCACCCGAACCACGTGTATACAACGCATACATCGTAGACGGATCAACAACACGAAGCGACAAAGGTGTAGCACCATCCAAAGACCCAACACCTGCATTAAGCATAGTCAAGCTAAGGCTCTTAGACCAGTTGGAACTACCGTCACCAATAGAAGACCCATCTGGAGCATAGATGTCAAAGCCCGTAAGACCCGCCTCCGACGAAGACATATCCGTCAAAGGCATATACCATACCCCATTATAAAAAGCCGAAGCATTCACATAAGATGCAGGAGTAGCAGACAACAACAACGTCAAGTCATAGTAATAATTGCTGCCCGTGCGGCGGTAGCGAGCAAGACCACTAGAATAATAAGTAGACTCACCGACCGTAACACTCTGAGTAGAGGTGACAGAGCAAATAAGGCTATCCGAAGACGGCCCCGAACCACTAACACCAAGAACACCGTTAACCGTAAACGACGAATCGGGACGAACTACGAAGTCAACACCCCCGACACCGTTAGAAAGCGGAGTAACATACGACGGATGAGAGAAGATAGAATACTTACCCGAATGGAAAACACTCGAATCCTGATACAAACGAACAAGCTTAGCATCCGTACCATTATCGACCCCATCATACCACATAGCGTACAAGCCACTACCATAAGGAGCAAAAGATGCCGACAAAGGCGGAAGCGCTACAGACGAGTCCGAAAGAAGAAGGCGCCCATCATCCAGCGATACCAAGTAACTTACGCTGCCCCCGCCAAGCCAAACGTAAGCACCCAAACCCGACATCGAAACATCGGCAGCGTTCAAGGCGTTACTAAGGCCGGAATCTAAGATCACATACTCCTTAAAGCGGCCCGTAGAGTCAAAGCCCAAAACAAGCCCCGAAGCGTCGTACAGCACAATAGTACCCTCCGACGGCAAAGACCGCAGAACCAAAGAGTTCGAAACCTCCTCCGTAAGCTCCTCAATGGCACGAATCGTAGCCGTAATACCCGAGATACCCTGCAACGTAAGCTCCTGCTGGAGCAAAGCACTCGAAACCTGTGTCGACAACGTGACATTATCGTACGAGTACAACTCACGAAGCAAAGACATAGCACGTGGAAGCTGGCTCGAACCAGCACTACTAACATCATGCAGAACAACCGTGAACAGCAACGGCTGGGAGACACTAGTGCTATACTTAGGACCCGGAACCCCGTACTGATACAAGTAATCCGTCAAGAACTCAAAGGCACTATCGCCCTCATGCGTGGGCTTAACATAAATGGAAATAACTCCCGGAGAAACATCAAGCCAGCAACTCTGGACACTAGGAAAGCTCAATACGAAATTACGAATCTGGGACTCTGTGACAATACCCGAATTCTTGAAAACCTCACTAAGAAGGTAATTGCGGGCATATGATAACGACTGCGTCTCGCCATCCTGTGACGACGAAACATAGAACCCAAGATCCGTGGAGTCCGAAGACGACAAAAGCGGCAAAGAACCCGTATAACTCGGCGTCGTAACCTCAAGGCGACTGCCCGAAGATACAGTGAACCTATTATAGGTCCCCTGAAGCCAAACAACCGTATAATTATACTGCGACGGCAAAACAGGCTGCGCCCAGTTACTATCACCGAACAGAACGCACGTCGTATAATCCCACAAGGCACGGACCTTGTACAACTTAGCCTGCGGAGACGACAAAGACGCATTATAACTCGTATAAGGAAAGACCGGACTCACAACGTCACGCGTAGAGCTACTCTGGGCCTGAGCGAAAACCCAGACACTGGAAGACAGAACATCCGAACCCAACTTAACGTAACTGCTCTGGAAAGAACCCGACTGAAGATCCAAGTACAACTTCCACGGCGTAACACGGTTTCCCGGAACCGTAAAAGGAAGGACCATAGACGAACCCGAAAGCATCTGCATAGGGATACCCTGATAAAGAGTAACCTCCGAATCCGTGCGGCAGTACTCGATATTATAGAACGAAAGCGTCCCAATCGTAAGGCACAACTGGAAAGGCGCACACACAACCGCACGACCGCCCGGAAGACCACGGAACCCAACCTTAACCGACGACGGACGGCTCAAGTCCAAAGGAACATCCTGCGTGTAAGCATACGAGATAAGCTGATCGGCACTATACCGGGCAAGCGATACAACACCATTAACAGCATCACTCAGAACCTCAGCATCCGACTCAATGTTAGCACCGAACCACAAAAGCTCCTTGCCAACCATACTGTCCTTCAACGAAGACCACGAAGAACCACTCTGCGACGAAACCTTCGATACAAGCGAATTATATATCTCCTCTATAGGACGAGCCATGCAATTATAGACAATTAGTTAAACGAACTCAGCGAATACTCAAAATCATCAAGGCGACCACCGTAGGAAACACGGACAACAACGTTATCACCACTAACACGGACGTCCTCACAAGTACAACCACGCAACTGCGTGATAGTAGCAGAAATACCCGCACGCAACGTAAGCTCCTCGACAACGTGCGGCGAAACACGGGAACCTATAACAGGACTCTGCAGAAAGCGACCATACCACGTCTTCAACAGCAAGTACAAAGCCTGCTTAAGCTCGTCATAACCATAGACGAAACTCAACGTAGAAGTGTCCGACAAAACCAACGGAAAATCCATGAAGCATCGATTTATGGGATATATAATTGCACAAAACCAAAAAGCCCCCGCAGCAGCACAACAGGACCGCGAAGGCGTAGACCTGAAAACCGTAAACCCCTCAAGGAATGGCGGAGATCACCGCTGCGGCGACATTAATAGGATTCGCAATAGTAGCTAGACCATTAGACACGGCAGGCAACTGCGTAACCCCAAGCTCGTCGCACAAGTCACGGCAGTCACCAAGCAAGACCGAGGCATCATTCAAGGCGGCACCCAAAGAGTCCTTAGCACCCGAAGCAGCCTGACGAAGACCACTGCCCGCAAGCTTAATACCCGCACCTGCGGGAGAAGCCGGAGTAGGCGGAGGACCCGTCAAAGCGGTACCCGCAGCCTCCGTCGCGGTACCCGTCGCAGAACCCGTCAAAACCGTCTCCGCGGAGGATTTAACCTTAGAGAGAGAGTCGCCTAACTTCTCCCACTGCGAGGCAAGCTTATCCAACTTGCGATTAATGTAAGCCTTCCCCGCGTCCTTGATCATCTCGCGCAGCGCAGAACGACGACGCTTACCCTCCTCAGGATCGTCCGGAACACTCTCCTCCGACTTATCCAAAGACGCCGAATACTTAGCGTCGATACAAACATCAACATCCAAACCAAAAGGAACTGCCATAATCACCCCCAATTAATGCGTGAACGTCTTATCCTCCAACTCGTAGTACTCCTTGCCAAAGTAAGAAACCGTATGGGTACCACTACCAACTGCAACCAAATCCTTCAATACCGCCTGCATGAAGGACTCCAAAGACGCAATGTTAACAACGCCACGATTAGAACCATCGTGCACTACAACATTACCATCCGTGCTCCGAAAAACAAAACCACTGCTATTCTCATAAACAAACGAGGAACCTACAGTGTACGCAACACCCCATGTAGAACCATCACTACTCACACTCTCCCACAGAACGTTATAACCCGAAGCAGAAGCCGTAGCATGCGTACTCCATGAACCGTCACGGCTACGACCCAGAACCAAAGGACTGTCGTAGCCATTACTAACATCGACAAAGACAACGTCACCCTCATTCAAAGGCGCATTACCCACAACCGGAATACGCAAACTCCGATCCCAGACATTAGAACTCCGTAGCTCAACACGACCCTCACCAGACGGATCACTAGAACTACCGCCTACAACCAAAGCCTTTATCAACATCCATACAACAAATAAGGAGAACAACTCACAAACCTACAACGAAGGACAAATCAAACCAAAACGCAATCCAGCGTTATATCCTGAACAGAACCACTATAAGCAGTACGATAACCACAGCAGATGTAACCACGGCCCGAGTCCACTACGGCGTCCATATGGCGACACAAGCACCCAGCACCGATATAACCCCCGACAATCTGGACACCGCTAAACTGGACCAAGCTACCACGGAAGAAGGAACGCCAGAAACGATTACGGCTCTCCCAAACGCGACGCTCACAAACGCTGTCATTACTCATATACAGATGAAAGCCGCCAACGCCGCTCCCACCACGAAAAAGCTCACGACGAAGCGAACCAACGCCACCATCACCATCGAAGTAAAAGTCAACAACCCCCGGAACATCCGTCTGCCAACCACGGTCAAGACTAGGACTACCACCTCGGCCTAAAAAGCTAAATCTACTGCTACTAAGATCACTAGAACTCCACAATAACAGATCGTTAAAAATATAACCCCCAGAAGCGTCGTAATGCAAAGTACTACAACCACCACCGAGGCAGGCGCCCCCAAGCGTCAAGGCATCAAGCAACTTAATACCACGAAGACGTGGCAGAACCCAGCGGAAGCGCGAAAAGCTACTACCACTATGACCATTATAAAAAGGAAGACCCAGAACACTACACAACTCCGGCAACGTGTAATCACCATTAACGCAGTCGCTAACAACGTTACACTGATCCCAGAAGCTCTTAGGATAGCATACGTAGTCATACTTATCGTCCCCAGACCCCACGCACGAAATAACAACCCAGGAAACGTCGCTGTCCACAAACGTGAAAACGTCACTAGGCAAAGCAGAACGAAGCGTGAACCGTAACTCAGGGCAGTACTTCCAAACACTCTCCTCGAAACTCCAACTCGTAGGCGTAAACTCCAAGGAACCAACACGTAAGATCAGAGAACTCATAACATAGACCCCTACTGCAAACGCAAGCCCGAAACAATGTCCGGACTCAGATAACTTATACAAACACCGCTAGGAATAGAAAGCCAGTTAATACGGGGATTCAAAACACACAATATCCGACGATAATAACTAGAATCACTCCCGTACAACTCACGGCACAACCATAACAGATTGCACCCGACACTCGTCTCATATGTAAGACTCCCGTAACTCTGATAAGCCTCCTCAATAGTCATTACAAAAAGATTTTTAAACTAAAGACGACCCGTAACCGCACCATAAAGCATATCTGCGGTAGCAACTCGCAACGTCTCAAACGACAGGTTAACCTCGAGGACCTGCGGAAAACCACCGTCATAATACAACTCCGGAATACGAACACTCAAACTACGGATGAAAACATCATCAACATAAGTCCGACCGTAACCCAAAGACAAACCGCTACCCGAAGTCTGGTAATATCTTACCTGACCACCCCACGGAAAACGACTAGGACTATTGCTACCACGAGTCCGGAACGTAGGAGGCGTAACCAAAGGATAAACACTACCTACATACTTATCAACGAAGTCCGCAACACCAGAAACAGCGTCCGCAGCGCCCGACGAAAGCTTACTGAGAAAATCGTAAATATTACGTGTAGACGGAGTATTTAAGGCCGAAATCCAATCCTGAATAGAAGCGTCCAACTCCGAAGCATGAGCACGGAACCAATCCTGAACACTAATAGCAGCACCCGAATCAGGATCGGTAGTACGACGAGGGTAAGTAAGGAAAAACAACCGAAGCAAAGGGGCAAAGAAATCATGCTGCACGCTCGTCTCCAAAACCAAGTAGCACTTAACACTAAAACTCAAAGGCTCGCTACCCTGAAACTTAAACTTATGTGGATAGTCAACCTGAGGAACCAAACCCCAGCCAACCTGAAGCGCAGAACCCAAAGTCTGACCAACAATAGTAGCACCGAAGCCACTACCCGGAAGCGCACCGAAGACAGACGTCGTCTTGATAGGTGCCTCAAGACCAAGACCACCCGCAGAGTACATACCGAAGCTCCAAACACCAGCAGTGCTAGAACTACCATCGGAGTACTCACCTGCAGGATCACTACAGCTCGTAACAAAAAGCCGTATCTTATTTAAATCCCGGATCTGTTGGACACTCAATGACATCACAAAACTATTTCTAGGATATATAATTGCTTAAAACCAACACCACAACCATACGGCATACACAACCCTAAGTAAAACCCGGAACCCACAACGAAGGCCGAAACCAAACCCACACAACATACCGGAACCCGCACAACCCACAACTCACAACCCCGCATAACCCCCATAAACCACAACGAAGGCCGAGGAAAGCCCCGGCCTGTCATCGTAATAAAATAGTAAGTCCCTACATATACGTATGTGCTCGTCAAAACTTCTGATAGTTGGAACTAAGCCCCGAAACATCCTGCTTATTCACTGCCGACGAGAAGTCATTGAAAGCAACAGCACGAACCTGCTTAATAGCCGTATCCGAAACAATCGAAAAAGACTCCTGACGGGCAATAGCCTGTGTGAGCTTCTCAATGACCTCCGGACGGCGAACATCAATACGCTCATCAACACCATAACCGGAAAACTCCGAAATGTTACGGGCATACTGAACAATATCATCCCCTTCGTAAGCCGGACGGTTCGTGTAACCTCCGCCTACATACATACGGGAAATATCACCAATGGTAGTCCAAGCACCCCCAGACCGGGAAATGTCCTTCCGAGTCTGGTAGTTCAAAAGGGTACCCATAGTAGCACGAAGACTCCACTCCGGAGAAGTGAAGCGCTCGAAAACACGACCCCCAGAAGCTTGAACCGTACCCGACTTGCCTTTCCACTGTGTGCCGAAAGCCTGCAAGCCTGTCAAATTATAAGCATTCTTAGCTAAGGAGGAACCTAGAGTAATAGAATAACCCTGAGCCTGTCTATCTGCCGGAAAAGAAGATGTCTGTGCCATAGGAACTGAAATACCTAACTCCGGCATGATGGAAGCAGGATTAACCGTCGAACCCATATTCGAAGCACGCCGGAAAGTAATATGAAGATGAGCACCAGTAGTATGTGTACCCGTATTACCGGAAACGGCTACAACGTCCCCTTTGCGGACACGTGTGCCCACCGGAACAAGCGAATTGTCCTGCAGGTGGGCCATGCCTATCACTATGCCGTTATCAAGCGTAATCTGGAGCGATTTGCCGCCTGAACCGCCCTCCCAGACGCGAGTCACAACACCATCACCTAAAGACCGCAAAGGAGTGCCTCCAGCAATACGCAAATCAAGACCAGAGTGAGGTCTACTATGAAGTGAGTCAATAATACCATACTCGGTAGAAACAACACCCTTATCCTCACGGGTGTACTCCTCACCAACAAGAAGCTTATATAACTCAGAACCAACATAGCCCTGAACCTCCGAGTAAGCACGAGTGCCTCGAACAACTGCACCACCACCGGAACCGGACGCAAGCTCCGAAACCCACGTAGGAACCAAAGCCCACTCTGCCGTAAAGTCCGATTCTGAGCCATCGATCTTCAACTTGGCGGTAGATGCCCGATGAATCAATTTGAAGCCACCAAACAGGAGAAAACCCCACAAAGCAGCCTGACCTACGGACATCACAATATCCAAAAGAGCAAGACCCGCCTTAACCGACGCAGGAATAGCAGCACTCCCCGCACGACGCAGAAGCCAGCCTAGAACCCCACCGCCAGCCTCGTCGTCATCCGTAGAAGCAGAACGCTCGGCATCATCAGCAACGTCATCTATGTCATGAGACTCGATGTAGGCACGTAAGGCAGACGGGGACATGGCAGGCAACTCAGCATCCGCAACGTCCTCCGAAGACAGTTGGGCCATAGCCGCAGCCCAGACCTGCAACGTCTCAGCGGAGAGAGCCAGAAAAGCATCAACACCCGCACCCTGTATGTCAACCTCTGCCCGCGGCATTACATGGAACCTGTAGGATCGTTAGCGGTACGAATGACCGTAGTAGAGTTATTATTAACCATAGTAGCATTGCCGGAACCCTCAGAGGACGACGGAGACGAAGCCCGAGACTCACGAAGGACATCCAACTGATGGGCTAAAGTATCAACCTTGTACAGCAAAGCATCCAACTTCAAATCGGAAGCTGAAACATACTCCTCAAGCTTCGGAGCAGCAGAACTCGGCGTGGACTGTACAGACCCCGCAATACTAGGCAAGAAAGTGGAAAGCTGAAGTTCAGGCACCACCGCAGAGTCACCTCCACGAAGACGAATGTTACGCAACGCCAGAGCACGCTGGAAGTCTGCCAAAGCTCCTGCAGATGCACGGCGACCCGTAGCACCCTTCATACCCAGCTTCATTATCCCAGCATCCACATTATCGCCTGCAAAAAAACTCATAATATTGAATACAGCCGCAGTCTGATAACCTACCACACTCGGGTCACGCATAGCATCATACTGACGCTGCATATCCGCAGTGCGAAGCAAGCCGCTACCGGACGGTGCTACGTTAACCTCACCACGGGCGATCTTATCCCAAGCCTCTACAAAGGCTGGGTCTGACTCACCACCTTCGTAACCCTGAGCACTCGCAGCCATAGCACTGTCTACAGTATTAAAGTACAAATGAGAATACATGCCATCTGCACGACCCAAATAATCTGCAGGGCGACCAAGCTCGATACCGACGTTACCACTAGTAATCATCCGGTAAATCTCAGGATGCTGAGCAAGAAAAGCACGGCGCTCCTCCGGAGAAGACTTACTCAGCCAATCCATAAGCTCACCACGAGCAGCGTCGGGCGACAAACCAGACTTACCCAAGACCAACTCTGCATACATAGCAGGATTGGATGAGAAAGCAGAAGACAGCAAAGCATAAGAATTAGATCGCTGGCGCTCCGACTCTACCTGAAGCAACAACGATGTGGAGTAGCCCATCTGCTCTTGGGGAGACAAGGAATCATAGGAAGTCGTCCCAGAAGCATCCTCGATCTTACCCAAAGCAACCAACGACGGAGACGACCCCGAACCCTCAGTGAAAAGATAAGCCGCGGCTAAGCCATGCTCAACGGCCCACGCGGCAGAGACAATATTAAAAGTCTTGCGCTGAGTCTCCTTAATCTCGGACCACGCCTTAATGGAAAACAACGCCAAAGCAGCAGCACTCGCAGGACCACCAGCATACAAGGCGGATAAGCCCTTCTTCAATACAACACCTGCACCCAAAGCACCAAACCCTAACTTGGCAGCAGCAGACAAAGCTTCATCAACACCCGACGCCGCAACGGATCGATCAATATCCGATAAGCCGAGAACACGCATCGGCTGCATACCACCAACATCCCTATTGAAGCTATTGACATAACCCTGCAAATCGGAATCCATGCTCTTATAAAGCTCATACCCCGCGTTAGCAGAAGCAATAGTAGCATCACGTGTAGACTTAGTAGAAGACATGACCAAATTGAATACATCACCAAGACGATTCCAGATGGCGTCTATCTTATCACCCCACTCCTCCCACTTATCCGGATTGAGAAGAACATCATTCAACCACTGCTGAACCTTCTGGTTGCTGAAAAGACCATACAGAACGCCAACCGTCCCCGCAATGCCGCCCAGCAACTTCAAAGTGGACCACCAATCACCACGGCCACTCTTAGACGGCTTTGCCTGTCTAGGCTCAAGGCGCGCTGGCGCACCCTTCGTAGGCTTGCCCAAAGAAGCAAGGATCGCATCCGACGTAGTCTGAATAGTAGCCACCGACTGATCGAACTTCTCCTCACGCTCAGCCTCGTCCAAAGAATCAATAAGATGATCATCAGACGTGGAACGAAGGCGATCCCACGTGCCACCCGAAGTCAAGCTGCTACCAAGCTCAAAAGCACTCGACTGTAAAGCAGCACTCATGCCGGACCGACCCGGACCACCGCCCGAACGGGTAGCCCACGAAAGCATAGCATCAAGCTGGCGGGGAGACAAGCCCCCAAGCGTAGAACCTAACCCCGCGGCGGCAACACGCTCCGAAACACGCAGAAGACCAACACGCTCACTAGAGGAAATGCGCGGAAACGATGCAGCACCCGAACCCCGGCGTGCTAAATCCGAAATACGGGACTCCTGTGTAAGCAACGAATCAACGGGCTTCCCCGACATGACGTTAGAACGGATGCTATCAAGCAAAGCTAAGCGGGCTGACTTCTCGGAAGACGAAGCAGACGAAGACTCAATCGTCTTCATCTTATCATCCAGCGAAGCCAGCAACTTCAAGGAATCCTCCAGAAGCTCCTTGTTAGCAAGAAGGTCCTTGCGGCTAAGATTGACCTTGTCAATCTTCTCCAAATACTCATCCAGCGCGGCATTCAGGCCGCTAATTTTAAACTTCTCGTCCGACGCCATATAACAATACCACTACTTAGCCTGAGCACGCGCATTCGCCTCAAACTGCGCAAGCATAGGCATAGAAAGCTCCAAGAAAGACTTGAAGTCAACCATATGTGAAATCTGAGAGAAACGGTTGACAAGACGGGCAGAGTCTAACATCTTAACCGTATCCCCAAAAGGAACCAAAACCTTAACATCACGACCGCACTCATGGCACTTACCCATTACACTAGGTCGAACACCATGAAACACAACCTGCGTAAACAGTAACGCCGAGAAATATACCGCCAACGGATACTGACTAATAACATCAATACCTTTAGCAATAGCCTCATTATCGCTACAATCCTGACCAAGCGTAGCAGCCATGAAAGCCTGCTCATAACGAAGACTGTAATGATCGTAGTCGGCTAAAGCGTACTCGACCAAGCGCTCCTCGTCCGAAGCACGGAGAATACGGTAAGTATACTCCGTACCCAAATCATCCCAAGTCTTCTTAACCTCCGACGGCGTCTTAGGAGCAAGCTCAATAACCTCCTGCTGCGTAATGTCATAAACAACAGAGCTGACAACGTCCTTCCCACCATCCTTACATACAGGACAAACAAAGTCCGTAGTGATCTGATTCATACAAACACCCGACGCAGCGATCATAAACAAATAATCGCGGTCGCAAATGGTCATACGCTCAAGGTCCTCCGGGTGTGCCAGAAGCATACGAACAAACTCCTGACGAATCTGCTCCTCCGTGTAATCCGTAGAAGCAAGCTGGGAAAGATGACCGACAAGCGGCGTGTTTAAAACAGTCTGCGTGAGACCAAAGATACCATTAGACGGAAGCTGAACTATCATATGAAAGGTGATTATATACAATTAATAACTCGCACATATTGACGCTTCGTCGAAGCCGCAACCGACCTCTCCACATCCGTTAAACCCACCCACCGTGGGCGATAATGTCGCTAAACCCATACGCTTAATGTTGAGCGCAGCGTTAACATCTCTGTCGTGTTGTGTACCGCAACCCGGACACATCCATGAACGATCTGAAAGTGTTAACGTAGAATTGTGAAAACCACAACAACTACAAGTCTTTGTACTCGGCGCCCAACGATCTATGAAAATAAGATTGTGACCAAGCCACTTCGACTTATACTCTAACACTCTGCGAAGCTCGCCCCAACAAATGTTCTGAATGGATTTAGCTAACTTATGATTCTTAACCATGCCGACAATATTAAGGTCTTCCATTACTAGCGTTTGGCTTTCACGCAGTAACGTCTTGGCAACATGGTAAATATAATTTTTAATTAAATTGCGTTTCTTAATATAGAGTTTGTTAATCTTCAGCCGGATGTGTGCACGGCGCTTAGACCCTTTTGTCTTTCTAGCTTCGTGCTTCTGCAAGCGTGCTATACGACGGTCGATAGTAGCGTAGAAACGTGGATTAGGTATCTTGTGTCCGTCCGACGTGACGATAAAGTCTTTAAGTCCTAAGTCGATACCGACCGTAGTACTGGCATCGACAGGTTGCGGTTCCGGAATCTCCGTAGTAGTCTCCACCAAACATGAAGCGTAGTACTTACCATCGCTGTCTTGCGTAACCACAATGTGTCGTAAAGTACCAACGAACTCCCGATCTTTCTTGTACTTGACTAAACCTAATTTAGAAAACTTGAGCCGCGCTTGCTCTTGAAGCACATCACAGAACGGATACGGGAATTTGCAAGATTTGCGGCTGCGATGCTTCGTCTTGAACTTCGGATAGCCTTTGTCGGACTTAAAGAAGTTCTGGTAAGCTCTATCCATGTTGTAGACGGCTTGCGGCAAGCATACATGCGGCACGTCGCGCAGCCACGGGAATTCATCTTTAAGTGGCTTTAATCTCTTGATGAGGTCAAACTTACTAAGCTTCGTCTTGTCGGTCTCGTATGCCGTCTTTTTAATGTCGAGCGTTTTATTATACACGAAGCGGCAGCACCCAAACGTCGACTGAAGCAAGGCTTGTTGTGCCTTGTTCGGATAAATGCGATATTTGAATACTTTATGCATGGCAGCAAGTTACAATTATTTTACGTTTATTGCAAACAGTTGTGTAAAATTGTATGTAATCGCCTTACCAAAATTAATTTGAAGACGTGACATGGAAAGAACGAAGGTGCTCGGCCTTCGAAATAGCCTTACCCAAGAACGTACCGTCCTGCCAAACAACGAAACGGTAACCTATTTGCTGTGACCAAGTCATAGGAGCAACCGCAGACGGATTCACAGCAGGCGTAGGCGTCCCAAAAACGCAGCCCTCGAACCTGCAAAGCTCAATCGGGGTATCCTCCATAGAGCTGCCACCCGCACTCGGACGGTAAAGAGCGTAAAGGATAATCGTAGGACGAACATAAGTGCTACCCGTACCCCCTAAAGAATTGATAATACTCTCGTTGGTAGCCTGCTCACCTACAGGACGACTCGTAATGGGGGAAGTAAAGTACTCCGAAGACGGCAAGCGCAAAGCCCCGTTAGGTGCAAACTGATCATTGTACAAAAACAAAGACGGGAAACTAGCGCGAGTATAATCCGGGTCGCCGGAAACATAGAAATTGATAGTCAAGTAATCCTGCGAAATAGACGGCATGGAAACACCCAAGACCGAGCTATGTGGTGACCATGACAACGTAGCACTCGGACCACTCAAACTCGTCAAAAGGAAATCCGTGGAATGCCACTGCAAGGAGCTATCACTACCGTCCACAAACGTAAGACGAAAGTCACCCTGCAAAAGCGGAGCAATGACATGACGAGTACCGGAGGAACCTCCCGAAGCCGAAAGACTCATGAACTCACGACGCGAAGCAACAGCACGCTGAACCAAAGTACTTAAACGACCCATAACTCTACCCCACGTTAGTCAATTTCGTAATGTACGTATAGTGAACCTTCACCGACCACAAAACAGGATCACCCGCAGAACCCGCAACGGAAAACTGAACCGGATCGATATCGGTAATAAAAGCATCGCACAAGGTACAAGCCGTAAGCAACGTAGATGCAGCAGCAGATGCTACATTCAAAAGGTTACTAAAGAACGAAGCACCGCTCCCTATGTTGAGAACATTGGAGACATCCCCCATAATAAGATGAATATTATGAAGACGCTGCTCGTAGTAAGCTCGCTCAATCTCGTAACGAACCGCCGTGAACCTACTATCCGGAACCTCGAAAGACCAGTCCCCCGGCTGAAAAACCTGTGTCGGAAGCTGAACAGAAACACCGCGAACCGGAACCTCAACCTTAGCATACTGCTCAGTAGGAAAAGTCAACGACTGAACAAGAAACATAGACTGAGGTAAATTAGGCCACACCATCGTAATATCCCGCTTCGTCAAAGGAGCAGGAATCGCAGCAGTGAAAGCAGAAATCTTAATACTCATCGTAACACCAATCTGAAAAAAAGGAAGCTGTGAGGTGGGACACTACAACCCACGCCCACAGCCTCCTAGAAGTGGATAAATATACCCGGAACTACAACCCACGAAGGTTCTTATTCTCAAGCCACTGGTAAATGAACTGATACTGCCACTGCCAGTTGGTCTCCGGGGTAGCCTGATTAAGCTGAACGTCACCACGGCCCGCAAGCCACGCACCATGCAAAATGACCTCGAAAGACTCGTTACTATTGAGGTCCCGGGCAATGACACCAATGTCACGCCACTGCGTAGGATCAACCGTCAAACCACCCGTAAGCTGATTCCAAATCTCAGAACGGATGCCATCCAGAATGGAACTGATAGTACCGTCGTCCGTCTCCGGAACAACAAACTGCCACGTGCCCGAATTCTGAGCAACCGTAGGATAGCGAATCTCCTCGCCCGCAACGTACAACCGCGTCTGACGGAGAGAGTCCGACGGAAACGACGTGCTCTGAACCGTGATGCTGTAATCCTCAAAACCCGGAATGGACAACGCGAAGTTGTGAATATTCATCGGGTTCGTGATGATACCCGTGAAAGTCTGTATTTTACGTGTCATAGGACAAGCAAGAAATTTAATTAATTAACCATCGAAACAGACGAACTAACACTACCATCACGGACGATGATGTTAATATTAACACCCTGCGTCAACTTCAAGAAGTAGCAGACAATATTAATATTCAAGTACTCACCACCGTTCGTCAGATCATCGCTGTTCAAAGAATCACCGATATCAACATACGACTCGGCCTTAAGCTCATTGCGAGAAATGAACCAGCTAAGCATCGTATTCATGCGACCTTCGAGGTCAATACGCGAAGCCTTGTTAGCGGCAACGTCCGTATGGATAACTTGCTCAATGATGTCGTAGCTATTACTAAGCAAGAACTCGATGACACGCATAACGTTCGCCTGAGCAAAGTAGGAAGTGCCGACTCCGTAGAGACCCTTCACGTCAAAGATGAAGTTACCCGTAGCAGTGCTATAAACAGAACCAATACCGTCCTCCTTATGCATCTCAACGACATTCTCAAAGCTCATAGTCCGAACAAGCGTCGACGGGTAAGTACCATAAGCCTTGTAAGACGGAAGCTGGTTCCGATTGCGAGTAGAAGCAGCAACAGCACTAATACGTCCACACCACCCTGCAGTACAGTCAAGGTTATAAACCTTAACGCCCATCGTAGTACGAAGCGTATAGCGCTCCCAACCAACGATGCCGAACGAGTGCATGTTCAGACCCGCATTAGCAATAGCGTCGAACCAAGTGTGAGCATTCGTACGGGTAGTAGTCTCCCAATTAACTTCGTTAGGATTGATCCACGCAGACGAACTAACCGTCGTAGGGAAGCCAAGCAAGGCGCAGCAGTCCTGACGAAGCTCGGCGATCTCAGACATCTTAGTCATGACTGCACCCGGACCCGCAGAGGAATCAAAAACAGGATCGCTATTGCCTTCCAGATAAGCATCCCAAAGGTAACTATTAACCAACTCCGTAGACGACGAAATGTCACGATCCTTGAAAAGCTCGTAGGCTGCGACGAAGTCATCTGCCACGTAAGCCGGAACTGTAGAAGAAGGAGAAATAATGCCCGGAATCTCCGCATCTGCAACTTTGTAGACGAACGGCGCATTCGTCAAAGCAACGCTAACAGACTTACCCGCAGCCCACGCAACGTCCGAAACAAAGTACGTCGAGTCATTCGTAATGACATCAGCGTAATTATACGAAACACCGTTGTAGGTCAAGTCCACAAGCGAGAAAGTCAAGGTCTCAAGGATATTGGTGAAAGACGGCTGCGCCGTAGCACCCGAAGCCTTCGTACTCTTACCACGAGCCGAAGCACCTGCAGTAGTGTAAGTCTGACCCGAATAAGCTGCAAGCTCCAGACTATACATCTGGGTGCCCAAGAACGTCTTAGGCGACGCCGACAAAGTAATCTGGGCTGGGAAGCCCCCCGGATAACGAAGACGGAACAAAGCCTGAACCGTAGGTTTAGGATCGCCCTCAAACGAAGTCTCGATAGCCGTAGCTACAGCCGAGAAGTCAATAGCCGAAGAATCGGTACTATAAGGATACGAATAAGTACCTACCGTACCAGCACTCGTAATATACACGAACAGCCAATTCTCTTTACTGCCCAAGCGGACAACCTCGATGTAAGACTGATTCTTCTCGAAAGCACGAAGCGCCGTGGCAAGCGTGCCATTCAAACGACCCAAACCCTGAGGATTGAAAATAGAACGGAAAGTGGTACTATTGCAAACAACAGGTGTCCCACAAGGACCCCAGTTAGCATCCATAACCATACCCATCACGTCATCAGTACTCGAAGCCTCGACGTAGTTGGTTTCATCGGTGTATTGCACTGAAATTAAGGGATTTGCGCTCTTTCCCATGATTGTAAACCAGTTATTTATTTATGGGATATATAATTGCATGAGTATCTTTATGTACATAATGCCAACGGAAACCACCCGACGTAATATGCTCCCCTCTACAGCATCCACGAATACCATAGACAAGACCAGAAGTCGCCTTAGCGGCAGCAACTGCAGACGGATAAACATGCAGCAACTCGCCCTCCAAACTGAACTGACCCACATAACGATCTGAACGCTTGATGGCTGGCGGTGCAGGATTCTTGAAAACCCACTTGAACCCATAAGCCGTCTTTAAAGTGCCGCGACAACACTGACTAATAGGGCCATAACAAACTCCCAGCGCAGCACTTGCCTCAACAGCGCTATCAAACTCCGCCAGCAACTCACCCGACAATGAATACTGTAGCACAGCCTTACGATTAGCAGCATGCAACTTAGCAACATGAGAAGGATCAAGTCTGCGCCCCTTGTGGATAGCTGATAAAATAAGCCCAGTACCTGCATGATGTGGAACCCCACGCAAAGCTAAAGACATAGCACGCCTAGCAGCCTCTGAATGCTTTCTGCCCTTATGAGCAGCCGACAGCTTCCGGCGTGTCTCCTCCGAAGCCTTGCGGCCCTTAGCCGCACGAGAGATTTTCTCCTTCGTCTCCTCTGAAAGTGGGCGACCCTTGTATAAGGCCGAAAGACGCGCTTTAATCTCCGGGCGGCACTTGTAACCAAGACGACCCTCGCCGCCTCGTGTGAGGTTATAGCCGTGCTCCGGGTTATTAGAGTCATAACGCCAAATAAAGTAAACCTCCAGCGCATTAAGCCAAACCATAAGGTCGGACCGCGAAGGGCTAAGAACCTCCGCCAAAACCATGTAACCCCACGTCTCCGGCGGATAGCGCTTCCGGGCGTCACGGATAAGATAACCACCGTAGTCGCGCTTGATATTTAACCAATGCTCCTGACGCTTGGTCTCATTCGTAGGCAAGCCGACGTAGTACTTAACCGACGGCGAAGTCCGCAGATAGATAATACCCCGATACATATAAGGATAATACGTATACAATCACAACAAAAGAAGCGGTAACCTAAGTCACCGCTTCATCTATGAAAAAAAAAATTATCAAGGTCCACTGGACCAAACCCCAGTCTCAAGCAAGAATGGGTAGAAATTAACGAATGTGTAGTAAGCACATTCGCGGAAGTCATCTGCATGAAGCATGAACCAGATGCAACATGCATAGAGGTAGAAACAACAACCGAATTCCGCGATGGACGGACTATTCGGAGAACAAAATGACGGATGAAATAGGTATTTGACAACTACACCAACACCGTATTAAATCCGCACAATGTATACGTAGAGACAACCCCAGCAAAAGCTACGCCTTCGAGATAGTACCCTCAACCGCAGGCGGCTCGTCGGGGATAACCCCGCCAATGGGAAGCGGACCCTCTGCAATGAGATACTTCTCCGCCATAACACCGTTAGGAACAAGCCAAAGACGGTAGCCGGCCCAACGATGGGCTTCATCATAATCTTCAAGAATCAAACTCGAACGCCAGCGCATATGAAGCACGCGCCGGGCACCCTTCCGGTCCAAGTTGTCACGCTCGCTCTCAACACGGAACCGAAGTAACCTCATGCCTACGTCTAGATGCCAGTCATCGTCCGGATGGAGAATATGAGCGTAGGAGTCATAAGACCACCGCTGACGAACAGTATTAGCAACACGCCAGATGTCCTCCTGCTTCTCGACGACAAGCTTAGCGTCGTAAATCTGCTCGAAAGGAAAAGCCCGCATGTGCTCCAAAGTGCCGTCAGCAGTAGTGCAGTACGAGTCGTAAGCCTTCGGCAACGTGAGATCAGCATCCTCACGGCTGTAAACCAACGACGGATACTTAAGATGATCGTCCAACGCCAAAAGCTTATCTATGTCGGAAGCGTAAATGGCTTCACGCAACGGAGGATACGCTGCATGAAACCATTCCAAAACCGCCTTCTCGTACTGAAGCAAAAACATGCTACTTCGATGCTAACTTTTTAATCCCATAAACATAGTCCTCTACGTTCAAAGACTTACTGAGAAGATCCTCAACCCCAGACAAGAACGCAGCCAAAGCGTACACACTGTTCAAAGACGAAGCGTCGAACGATACCTCAATGGGGTCTTCATATACATCCGAAAGGTCTTCGTATGCGTAAACCGTGACCGTAGAATCATCGAAGCCAAGATAAACCTCATCCCCGTCAACCGACTTAAAAAAACCCTCAAGGCGATCCGGCTCCGAAGACGCAACCTCGAACGTCGGAACCATAGACAAAATAGATGCCGCAGCAGCAGGAAGGCTGAACGTACCCGTAGAGTCCGTAACCTCCTCCTTAACCTCGGCGTTCAGATCAACCATAGACGGAATATCCTCCGCACCGCCCTTGTGGTGAAGATGATAATCGGCAAGACCTTTCGAAATGCGCTTGCCTGTAGCAACCTTATCGTTTACCGATGCCGAATTCTCGGAATCGCAAACATGTGAATAAAAAGCCCCCATAATATAAAAAAAAATTATACTCCAGATGTGTAAATGAAAACCTCCGCCTTCATCTCCTCGTAGCGATCACGACACTTATCCGAAAAGGATGCTAAAGCATCAAGATTGACCGAGCCATTATCTGCGTCCAGAACAACAGACCGCAAGATGGTAAGTTCCTTCTCTGCCATCTGCCAAAGAACATACATCTTAGCGTAGATAAGGCGATCCCCCGCCAAAGTATCCAAGTCCGAAAGACGCAAATAACGACGGTAGGTGAGAACCGCAGGAACGTAACGAATCAAAGCCCTATGTGAAGCAGCATCAAAATCAACACGAACACTACGGTTACCCTGAAACTGAAAGTCGATCTTAGCATTCACAACAGCGAAAGCATCCTCCGGGAGCGACGTGGATTGAGACGAGCAATGAACATACTCCGTGATGTACAAGTCCGAACGAAGCTCGTCAACACACGACGAAATAAGATCATCCAAACTGCTAACCGCAAACGACGAAACACCATCACCCTCCCAGATCGAAACACTCCGAGGAATAGGATACGTCGCAAATAACTTATCTTTAAAACTCAAGGACGCCATAGAACTCACCCATTAACGTACATATGCTGGCACGAAGCGCAGAAAAACAACCGACCACTACAATCCCGAATAGCAGAATAGCCCTCCGGCGCCGAAGGCGTAGAAGACGGAACAGGACGCCCGCCGAACACAAAGTCCGAAACAACACCCCTAGCATCCTTCACATAGAACCGCTTAATGCCACGAGGAACAATAACCGTAGACACAGCCTCGAACGGAAACCATGACTTCTTGTCCCAAGACATACTAATCGGAGAACCCCCGTAAATAACACGCATAACTGAAGGTGCACCGTAGGCATCCTGAAGGAAGACGCTCTTCATCGCCTGATGGAAAGAAACCCCATACACGCAAAGCGTATCATGATCATCTCGGCGCTCCGGATAAACAAGGCATTCCAAGATGCCTTGAGAATTGCGATTTACAGGCTTAACCGCAGAGACCGAATAAACCATGCCGTCAATCAGAAAACGATCATCAAGCATCGGCAAACGCGGAAGCCCCAAGCATGTCATATTAACAACCCACGGAATGAGATCACCGTCCTCGACCAAAGCATCATCACCGAAAGACTCCTGAACATAAAACATGTCCGGATTCTTCTTCACAATAACCTGCTTGAAAATACGAGCAACCTCAAAAGAAGTGCCATCCTGATAAATGTCAAACTCCGTCTTATTGACCATAAAGAAACAGTCAGAACGAAGCGGATGACGAGATATGCGAATATCCGCCATCCGCGCAGCAAAAAGCGTAAGCGCGTTCAGCCTTATATCAGGTGACTCCGACATAGAAAACTAGGCGTTACGCAGAATGTCATTAACAGAAGACAAAGCCTCCGAATAAACACCGTTGATCTGAACAGCAGCAGCAACCGCAGACATAGCGTCGTCGAACACTGTATTCAGAACAATAGCATGGACCGACGAAGGAATATCCGAGCCGACAATATCCATACGGACATCCTGACTGTCGGCATCCTTGGAAATCTCAAAATACGCCTGCGAAAGCTTACCTTTCAAAACAGCAGCATCACCCTCACCACTGATAACCCAAGCATCCGACTTAGGCGCCGTTGCCTCAAGCTCCTCCTGAAACGTAGCAAAGTCTGCAGACAAAACACTATACAAATCCATAACCACCAAATTTTATTTGTGAGATATATAATTGCACGCGCGCACTAGGAGGCCCACAAACCAATAAAGGTAACCCAAGACCGCAAAAAGAACCGCACAGGCAAGCCAAAACCCTAGAAGATATAGAACAACCCCAATGAGAAACTCAAAGACATCCAGAACGACCATAAGGTACCAAATTTTGAATTGTGTGTTAGTCCATCAACCGCAAAAAGCGGCAAATCTTATGAGGTAGCTTCAACCGAAGCTTCTCACACAGCAAAACCCAACGCAAATGGAACGGGTGAGACATATAGAAAAAGGCAATACCCGCCTCATAACAAAAGCCATAGAACAGTCCGTGATTATACGGAGGTAACTCAACCTGATTGCCATTATCTAGAAAGCGAACGACGAAGCTACAACTGCGGAAGCCAACAACCTCTGCATCATAACCTCGACCAGCCCAGTATACATAAACCCTATCACCACGCTTAACCCTCCGATGGCGACCAAGACGGAATCCCATAACTACATCAACTTAGAAGCATAAAGAGAATGCAACGCATGCAAACAACGTAACCGAGAAGTAGTATCATGAAGTGGCCACCAGTACAATGAATGCGAACCGCCAGAATGATACTCACTAAACTCAGGAATTAAGTCGAAAACAGAACACGAGAACGGTAAAATGTGATTATTAAATAAAATATTCGATAAACGATAACCAAGCTTAGCAGAAGCACGCTTAGCTAGCGTCTCCGGAGACCACACATGACCCCGCATAGCCAACGAAGTCTTTACACAAGCAGACAAAGGACGCTTCCGGCCTCGCAACTTAGACGAAATCATAGCACGAGCCTCCGGAGAAATAACCTTACCCTTATTACCATCACCTATCTTACGTAATGTCTCCTCCGAATGACGATACCCACCACGACTATTACCACCAAGCTTCGCATTATAACCATATCGTTTATCTGCAGTACGATAAGCCCAGATATAGTAGACTTCCAATGCATCTAACCAAATACGCAACTCAGCACGATTCCGAGCACTGACCGTACATACTACCACATTGCGCCACAACGACGGAGGATACTTGCGGCGCGCTGCCTCGATAGCCGCACCACCATAACGCTTATTTAAATTACCAAACTCCCAATCGCGGCCCGCCTCGTCAATAGTCTGACCAACATACCCTTTATTACTAGGACTAATACGTAAATAAATAATCCCCGAAAACATAACCCAAAAAAGGAAAATCCCCCCCGCCAGAACCACGCTCTCGACTTCGTGACCCCAACGGAGGATTCCAAACCTACAAACGTACAGCCTAAAGTCGAGAGAAGCTATACTAACACTGCAAATATACGTAAGAATATTGACAAAAACAAAAGTCCGGGCGGAAAAACCACCCGGACCGAAAAACACACCGTCTAAAAAACTAAGCCCCGTAGTTAACCGTAAGGCGAACCACCGCCGTCTTCTTATGGAAACAATACGCTTCCATGCTAACCATCGACTGACGGACCGTAACCCCAAGTGCCACAGTATCAGTCGGAACGATAGGCAAAAAGATGCCAAGATACATGGCAGCATCGTAAAATTCACTGCCCCGGTAGGTCATGAATGCCTCGTTGTCGGCGCGGTAGGGATCGTAGTACACTTTGAAAGTTCCAAAGGTACCGATCTCACGAGGTGACGAGAAGCCGCTCGGTGTAGCAACAGGCTTAAACCACGTGGTGGGCAGCGACTCAAGGAACGACTTCAGGTTCTTGCCGACGACAAGACGGTTACCCTCGATACGGCCCGTAGCGATCTCGATCTGCGTAGCGTACTGCTTGAGCTGACGCATGAGGTCAGCAGCCTGTACGTCCAGCGAGAAGTTGTTGGACATGTTGAGGGTAATGGTACCGGGAGCACCTGCAGCGTAAGTCCACATGGTATCAAGGATGTAACGAACCTGATACTGGTACAGAAGATCAAGGACGCGCTTGGTGTTCTCAACGCGAATGTCGGTGTTGAACTGCGACTTCTTCAGAGCCTCGGCGAAGATAGTCCACTCCATGCCAATAGCACGAGGAATAGCGCGCATCTCAACACGCTCAACCTGCTCCTTAACCTTCGGAATGTTCTCCTGAATAGCGTAGTCGAGGTTCCAAACGTAGTTCACGTTCAGACAAACACCTGTCGTAGCCTGAATGTTGTTGATGTCAGCAGAAGCCAGCATGATGGCACCCGACTCAACGACCATGTACGAGCCATTCGAAACACCGGGGTTAGCACTGTTGACCAGCATAACCTTGCCGTTCTGAACGGTCGTAGCAATCAGGGTAGCAACGATAGCGTTGTCCTTGTAAACATTGATGAGGAACTTCTCCAGATAATCACCACTGGTGTTCAGAGCGTAGTAAGCCGTCATGGCTACAAGCTCGTTCGTGGTGGCGTCGTACTCAAGCTGCTCCTCCGGAATGGTCTCACCCATGATCTCACCCGTAGGATAGTAGCCGTTGATCTGACGCATACCCGTAGCGGTCTCAACAACCTGACCCGTAATCGTGGGAGCCTTGTTGGTGCCAGTAACCAGCTTCGAGAAGAACAGGTAAGCCAAATCCTGATTCATGTCCTGAACCGAGATCAGGTCCTTCAGCGGGAAGTCGGGATACCAAGCGGCAACGATGGGGAAGACCTCCGGAATGTAAGGTCCGAAGTCCGACATCATGTTAACCTGCTGACCGCGAGTAGCGGGAGCATCAATAGAATCCTGAATGGCACGGCTGAAGTTGTTCAGAATACCAGCCTGAATACCACGCTCCTTAAGCGTAGTCAGATTGCCAAGCTTCTCCGACTTCAGCATGGCTTTTGCAGTGCGCTTGTCGGCACGAGCAGCGGCGATACTATCAGTAACGCGGCGTGCGTCCAAAGATAAATAATCAGTCATAAAACTTTTAATAACTTAAAATGAAATAATCAAAACCTACTGGAAACTAAGACCGCTGACAACTGCGCTCAAGAGCAGAACATAAATCCTGAAGCGCGGAAATGGCGCGGCGCGTCTCCAATAACAAACGGTCGGGATTATAAGCATCGTCTACAGAGTCTCGTAACTGATACATCTGCACAGCCTCCTTGAAAATCGGCGAAGCCAGCAAGGAATCCGATACGCGTTCCAACCTAATATCTCCGAAGTTAGGCGACTTGACCAAGTCCCAAGTAATAACCGTGAAAGTATCAGGGTCCAAATACTCAGAAATCGAGTCCATCAAATAGTCACCAAGACCGCGAGTGCTGCAACCCGGACGAAAACCTACATCAACCAAAGCCTTAATAGCGTTGCCATCCGGATTGTTAAGCAACCCACAATCAATCCACGGGTCATGCGAAGACTCATCAACCCATGCACGCATCACAACATGCGATGCCTTATCCAAAGGCGTCCGCATGTAATCCGAGTCATCCGTAGGATGCTCGATCATGCCAAGCATATCCCGCTCCTCAATGCGCTGCTGAAGCGCAGGATCATTAATCACCTTATCCCAGAAACCAGAGCGATAACGGTAGCCCTTCTGGCTCTGAACATCCGTATGCGACGCAGCACCACGAATAATAGGAATCCGGGTACCATCTGCCGCCTCCGTAGAGTCTACAACCTTAAACTGACTCTTGTATGTTGCAAAGACCTTGTTAAACATCATCTCCGAATTTATGGGATATATAATTGCTTAGTGCCCGTTACGCTTTAGGAGCAGCAGCCCAAGTCAGGTAAACAATCTGGTTGATACCCTCAGGAGTAATCGAACCCGTGATGTCTACATAACCATCGGCCTTAGCCGTGAACGAAACAGCCTCACCCGACGGCAACACAGCAACCGCAACGCCGTTAGCATCCGGATTGTAAGTATTGCTGTTGATAGTGATAGTGTAAGCCGGAGCGTAAGCACCAACCGAACCCTTGAACGAAACAGCCGTCATGGGGTCTTCGAACTCCAGACCTGCCTTTGCAGCCAGAACCTGAATGTTGAACTTAACAGCGTCCAACTGTGCAACCGGAGAGGTGAACCGTGCACGATCCATCCTCAGTAATTTAGCATCTGCCATATGTACAAAAATTTAGAAAAGTAAGTTTTAAACCAAAAGAACTACTCCGTCTTAGCGGCCTGATAAACCTCAGCAGAAGCCGTAGCCGTCTTGCCGTGGCTCTGAACAGAAACCGAAGCCGTAGTAATAAGAGTGCGAGAAGCGGACTCCGTAGCCTCTGCTGTAACAGTACCCGTGCTCGGATCGACATTCGTGCCGCTATACACCGGAGAACCCTCCACCTCGAAAACATCCGACTCCGACGCACCCGAAGTGTAGGAGACAGACTGAGTACCCGTCAAAGCATTAGGACTAGCACTACCACCCTCAGCAGGAATGTCAGGGTAAGACAGAGAAACCGTAGCGTCACCATACGTGGCAACATTGGCAGCCTGCGAAACAGGCATCTCCAGCGTGCCAGACTTGGAATTCAAGCTAACCGTAGCTGTAACAGTACCAGAGATAGCGTCACCTGCAACAGAACCACGATCAGTACCCGAAACCTCACCCGTCGAAGCACTAGCCAAAGTCAGACCCTCAACAGTAGGCATACTGTAGGTAACATCACCGCCCGTGGTAATGGCCTCAGACGAACCAGAACTGTAAGTAGCAGTCTGAGTGTAAGAAAGACCCGACGGCGTCGAACTGCCACCGCCTGCAGGAATCTCAGCGTAGGTGCCACCAGAAACAACAGGTGCACTATACTCTACAGTATTAGCAGCACGGTTAATCTCGGCAGAAGCAGAGCCGCTCTTGCCGTTCAGTGAAACAGTACAGGTAGCCGTGGTAATCAGGGTAACACCCGAAACAGTAGTACCAGCACTCGGAACGTCAACAGACCCCGATGTAGTATCTACAGCATCACCGGAGAAGGAAACAGAACCACCCGAAGTGATGGTCTCAGTCTTACCAGACTTATAAGAAGCAATCTGAGAATAAGAAACAGTAGGAGTAACTGTACCGCCGGAAGCAGCAACAGGAGTACCTGCGTAACTCAGGACAACGGCAACGTCACTATACGACTCGATAGCATCGGCCTCCAGCGTAACAGTAACAGTCTCATCCTTGGAAATAGACTGAATGTTGCCCGACTGAGGAATGTAACCGTCCTTAGATACAGACCACGAAACATTCGACCCGGCAGCCACCTCCAACTCCGAAACAGACTGGCCGTTGATCTTAACCGTAGCATCCGACGGAGTAGCTGACACCATGACAGTAAACTTACCATCAAGACTCGCGTCTACAAACCGAGGAAGCAGAACCTGAGCATTGACATCCGAAACATACAAAGTGCCCGTAATATCCTCGAAACCATCCGCCGAAATAGTATACTCTACATCCGAATCACGATCAACAAGGATGGTAGCAACACCCGCTTTCGACTCAGCATAAACAGCATCAACCGTAACCTTGAACTCGTTACCATCGCCAAGAGCACGGACGAAAGAAACAGTCGAGACCGGAGTAGCATACTCAACACCAAGCTCCGAAGCTATAACAGAAATGTTGTAAGACAGTACGTCAAGCTCCGCAACCGGAGACGTGTTGAACTCACGAACCATAGGAATCAACTTTGCCATATATCCTAAAACAATTTTAATTTTAAGGATATATAATTGCACAAACAAAAACCCCGGACATTGCAGGACTGACGTCATGCAACACCCGAGGCAAAACGAAGAACCAAACCTCCTTATAGGAAACTAAATACTAAATGTGCAGATGAAAACTAAGATGCACTTCTAAGAAAGTAACCACAACACATAGTACCCCGATCAAGGGCACTAAGAACCGATGACACTCTGCAACCTAAAAACCTAGACGCAAGTTTACAAGAAGGAAATGATCTAAATAAAGACCCATCTGAATTATATACATTCACAGGCTTAGAACTACCAGCAGAATGCCGAGTACGAACAGAAAGAACACGAGCCATAATCTCAGAATCGGACTCATCAGAAAAAGCCCAAATAAATCCGCCAGACTGAACCATCCCGCGTGATTTAGTAAGACAATGCCATATCGATCCAGAATTAACACCCACAGCCAAAGAAGCCTTAGATATATTTAAAAAAGAAGCAACAAACACCCCATCTAAAGTATATTGACTAATAGGGCGTACAACCCGAGGCGAAGCTTTAGAATCCGGTAAAATATCTAATGGAATAGATAAGTCATCCCGTCGCCACTGGAAACCTCCTGCAGTCTTTGATAACCCTCTACAACACATAGAAATACAACCTATGCCGACCCCACTCACACGAGATGCAATACCTATACTTGAATAAGAGCAAATAAACACACCCTTAACATCATACTTACTGACAGCAACAGGCGTATTACTCTCTATAACATGAATATCATCGGCAGATAAGGGCTTGGCATACTCACCAGCCCAACGCCATAAAGACCCATTATGGGCTTTACGCGCACCGCGACAACAACGACAAATAGAAGAATGATGAGACCCAGTAGCCTTAGCGGCTGTCACTGCACTATCAAATTCTGCAACTAACTCACCTGCATAACTAAACTGCCACACAGCCTTAGCGCGCAGCTTACCCAACGCCTGCCTATCAGCAACAGAAGCCGAAGCCCATGAAAAACCAACACCGCCTGACAAAACATTATAACCAAAAGCAGGGTTAGAAGATCGAAACTCCTTAATAAAATAAGACTCCAATCTACTCAACTCCAGCAACAGCGCATCCAGAGAGTCCAACGAAACTCGACTCAAGACCCGATACTCCCACAACTCAGGGGGATATTTACGCCTAGCCGCAGCAATGCGAAACCCAGCATAGTCACCCGCACGAAACCAACAACTACGTCGCTGACGCTCATTAATAGTTACACCCACGTATACCTTATCCTCAGGGGAAATGTACAAATAAACAACACCACTATACATAAAGAAAAGCCTGCACTAAGAAGCCCTCTACCTCTTCTAAGTGCAGACAAAAACCTCGAAGTACATCGAAGTAAAGCATAAACGTATGCACAACGGTAGAGGACAAGTGCATGAAATAAATAGTTATCTTTTGACAAATATAGATAGAAAATAGCAAAAAATCAAATAAACAAGTATATTTGTGACAAATAAAAGTATAAGCAAAATGCCAAGCAGTAACAAACCAATAAAGCTCAGCAAAGCTGAAGTGAAAAAATATCAGCGAAAAAGCAAAAGTACAAACTCACGAATGAGAGATGAAACTAAACCATCCTCCGTGACATATAAAAAAATACTCTCAGAAACGGAATTTCTGAAAGTCAAACAAAGATCACTTAAAGTTAACGGCATAGACCTTATAAGCATAGATGCAGCCGGAAACGAACTCCGGTTTCAAGTCAACTCTGCAATAACTCCCGGAAAAAAATACACAGCCATCATTCAATTTAATCCTATAAGCCCGACACTTATTGTAGATAAAAAAACAAACTTAAATAAGCTGCTCAAAGAATCCGGGATTAAGATATACTGCTCATGTCCCGCGCACACTTTCTGGGGATTTCAATACCTCGCAGTACGAAAAGGATATGCGGCATTTGGATCACTGAAAGTAGCATATCCAAAAATAAGAAACCCACGCCTCCGAGGGTACTCATGTAAACACATAAGAGCTATATGCATGGCGCTCCCATTCTGGGCATCGTCAATCTCTAAGTACCTCCGAAAGTACTGGACTGAAAATATGGAACAAATGAAAGAAATAATAGACGCAATAGCGGAAGCCGCAAAGCGCATAAAAATCGAACTGTAAAAGCACAGACAGTACTAAAACCAAAATGCACTAAACCCACAAAAGCCAGCACTCCCTGCGTCCTGCAGAATCTTGTACAGCTTAGCCTTCTTGTCGATCATCACACTCTTATCAATGGGATTGACCTGAACAATAATCGTATACTTAATACCGGGACGTGTCACAGAATTAACCAAGAAGCGAAGCTCGTTGCCCGCAAAATCAATAGAGGACAAGGACCAACCCTGTACCATGTTTGCACGCTTAGCGACCTTCAAGAAATCGCGCTCCGAAAGAAACTTCTTGTAATTCAAGGACGACGGATTCGTCTTCATCACGGAACTACTACGCGAAGGCGAACTACTCGAATACTTACGAGTATTCGACTTAGTTAATCTTATTGGCTTATTCTGCTTGGCCATGACATCCAAAAACTAACACTATAACCCAAACTCTGCAAATACATCCTCCATAGAGCAGACGCACTCCGGATGACGTCTACTCTCCAACAAGTCCCGATCCATGGCATCCAAGTCCGCAAAACCCTCCGCCGCTAAAGCCTCAGACATGGCAGCAAGCCAAGATGACTCATCAAACTCCGGAGAATCGAAATCATAATCAATTAAACACATAACCCCACGAAATGCCTAAAAGCACACATCACTCAGAACGATACTTAGAGAGAAACTCAGACAAAGGTATTGTCTTCATAGGACGCTTGCGTAAAACATCCAGACAAGAAATAGCAACCTCACGAGGATTATCAAAACCCTCCGCACGTGCATCCTCTGTAGCCTGTGCTAACCACGCAGCCTCGTCAAAGTCAGCATCATTGACCCGCTCCGAAAGAGGACGAGCATCATCATCTTCAAAATCACAAATTGCAGTTATAAAGTCACTCATAAAGTCACCAATTTTATAACACAAATATAAAGATATTAATTTTATTATGCAAATCATAAGACCAAAAAGACGGAGAGCAACACCATAGCATAACCCTCCGTCCAACCTATACCTGCATACTCAAAGACTACTCCGGAACTGCAGGCGGCGCCTCGAACTCCTCCGCGGCAGCAGCCATATCTGCAGCAACCGCATCCTCGGCAGCACCCTCGTCCGCCGGAAGCGAAGCACCAAGACCCTCAAGGCTCGCAGCCTCCTGCGCAGCAGCATTCTCCGCATCACGATCCAAAGCATCGAACTTATCGTTAATGTACGAACGCATAAGCTCAAACCAATTCTGAACCGAACTCAAGTTGGAAGTATCATCCAACAAGGACTCCATAGACTGAAGGTAGTTAAGAGCCGCCTCGCGCGTCTCCGCACTATCCAAAGTCTCAATGAAATTATTGGAGAACTCCGCAAACGACGTGAGTGTATCGACAACATCCGTGTCCTCCGACGTAGGCAACTTAACCAAACGGAAGTAAACATCCGACGAGTCAAGTTCCTTAGACGAAGACCGGAACCAGTTGTTGATCGTATCCTCAATATTGAAGCGACAATGAGCAACCATACGAGCATACCGAATATCGCCACGAATCAACGAAACGGTAGTCTCATTCAAGTTCGTGTTAAAGTCGGCATACGTCTTAGGAAAGCGAGTAGCCAGAAAAAGACGACCAAGCGTATAATCCAAGTCCGCCATCTTCGAAATATCGAAATCCGGAACGTTCTCAACAAGCTCCGGCTTGCCGATACCTTTACGGTGAGGATGAATAGAGATACCGTCCGCAAAATCCGTGTTGGGCGTCATCGTGGGCTGTAACGACTGAGAATCAGCATTGATAGTCTGAGATATATCGTCTATAATCTCCTGAGTGCGCTCCCCCTGCGAGTTACCGACATCAACCGTTATAAACCGCACGATACGCGCCAACTTATTGCGATAGCTATACATAGAACGCTCAAGACCATACAAGTCCTGAGCAACCGACGAAACGTTCTTAAGCTGGATAGGCTCCGGCGTAACCTCATAGAGCATCTCATCCCACTCGGCGTCCGACATCGAGTTGTCATGAGACCCGGACTCAATCTTAACCAGAGACTCCTTAGAGTAGTTCAAGAACACAAGAACATTCTCAACAACGCGATCCTTCGTATCATAGAAAACGATAGAACCGTCACGCTTCATGTAAATCTTAACATCCTCAACGAAGGGAACAAGCGAAGCCTTGACCCGCCCCGCAACGCGATCCTCGTAAGAATGAAAAACATACATTGACAACCCATGCTTCAGTAAGTCAACAGCAGCCCAGCGGACAATCTTATTTAAAGCAGCACAAATATCCTCCGTACGCTGCTTAAGAATAGGACTCGAAATAGACGACAGACCCGAAACGTACACAGGAGAATTACCTACGCACACGTCATCCGACGTGATGTCCACAATCGAATTAATGAAATCATGATTGGCAAGAATCTCCGACAAGCCGTTCCCATTATCGGAAGTGCCGCGATTCCCGTATGTCCTACGAAGCGAAACCCCCGGCGGAATGCCGAGGAAATTCGCTAACATTAAACCTAATGACTGTAAACCCCCAGTATACATGAAATGAAGTCTTAACCTACAACCTTAGTCGTGCAAACACCAGCCTCTGCACGAATACCGCCCTGCATGCGATCACGAATGGCACGAGATGCACCAACACCCCCACCCTGATAAGAACGCGAAGCAATGGCCGCTTTTACACCCAAACCCGTAACCTCACGCTGAGCACCACCGCGCTCAGCAATAAGCTGCTTAATACCAACACGCGAGCCGAAGGCACCACCACGCTTAGCAATAGCATCACGAAGACTCCCAGCAGGAGCAGGCTGCGGCGAAACAACAGACGGACTCTCACTCGGAATATCCATGACAACAGCAGCGTCAGGCTTAGGCATAAACGCCATATCAAGAACCGGAAGCTCCTCGAAGGAAGCACTCGGCATAGACGGCGAAGCAACTGCACCCACACCGCCTGTAGCATCATCCTCATAAAGCAACTCGGCGAAGCTCTTACCACCATTAGGTGTAACACTCACCGGAGCAGGATCACCTGCAAAAGGAGGAACAATAGTCTCCTCCGAAGTGGACGGAACCGACGCGTCCGGCATAGGCGGCGCAGGAACAGCATCCAATGACAAAACAGGAATGTCCGCAGCAGACTGCGACGGAATCTTAACTTCTACTTCAGCACTCTGAGACTGTGCAGCGTCTTTCTTACGTACCATAATCAAAATATAAATTTATAGGATATATAATTGCATGTAGCCAGAAGTGTCACTTATTATCCAGACCGTTAATCAAGTCCCAGACCCCACCACGTCTACGGCGCGGCGTCATAGAAGCAATAACATCTGAACTCGTAAACGACGGACCCGAAGCAGCGCGACCCTCCAGAAGTGAACGGACACTTGGGCGCGGGGCTTCGATATCCGAAGTCACAGCACGGGCAACGTGACCCCGACCATCCAAAGATAGACCACCATAGCCAAGTGACTTAAGCATACGGTTAATATTACCCGCACCAACCAAGTTAAGGCGCGCATCAAGTAAAGATGATATATCTCCCTCCTGCGTACAGATCGTCTCCGACAAGAAGAAGGCACCGACTAAAGTCTGGAACTGGTCGTCCGAAGACCCGTCACGCTTGACAACCTTGTGCTTGACAACATCATGGACCGCCTCCCGAATCTCTCGATCCTGACGCTCCAAGTAAAGAAGACCAAGACGCTCGTCAACTAACATCGAAAGCCACAACAAATGAGGAATGTCGGAGCTATCCAAAGAAAGGCGGATATCCGGAAGCATCAAAGCCTCGCACACATTCTGACGAAGCTGCGTAGACTGAAACTGGTCAGTACTAAAAACCGCGATATTCAAATGCTCCGCAAGCCACAAAATGAAATCCTCGACCTTCGAAACCTTCAGCATCCCCGGAAACGCCGGAGGAACAAGCTCTAAATTGAAAACCTCATTATGCAAAGCTCGACCGTCTGCCGCATAGCCATCAAACCGAACACAGCACAAAGAACCGTGGTCGCCCGTCAAAGACAAGTCCAAGCACAAGGCATGAGGACGATCCGTATACTGTAAACGTGAAACATCAAGAACAGAGCGGATAGGAGTATCATCCTGATCCGAAACAACAATACTACTCTGAACCAAAGGACACGCACGAAGCAGTGCATCGCTATAGGCCTTGCGGACGACATCATAGTTCGTAATAAAACTACCCTTAGCCGCTGTAGAGCGTCCGCAATGGTTCTGGATGGCCAAATAGATATTCTTCTTGAACTGCGACTTCAGGTCCTCCGGAACACGCTCAAAATAACCCTCCGCCTTAGACTTCGGAAGACTCATAGACTTCAGAAGCGTAGCCTTATGCTCCTTGCTCTGGACAATACACGGGGAAATCTGCTGGTAGCCACAGAACACCTCGAACTTCTTAGGAGAGTAATTCTGAGGGCAAATCTTATACTGAACAGCAGTAACAACACGGGCATATTTGTTACCCTGCACCTCGGCAATCTTATCCTCAATAAACGAAGACTGGTAAGACGCCGAGGAAATGTACCCCATGAAAGAAATCAACTTACCACCCTCACGGGTAAAACGAGAATGCATACGGTCCTCCAACTGCTGGGCCAAGCGCTGAACCTCCGAATACTCTGAAACAGTACCCTGCCCGACACCATTGCGGAAGTTGGCCTCGTCAATAACAGCGCCAACGACATTCAAACCAATAGCATGGCTCTCGCCCGAAGCAAACTCTATGGAGAAATTATTATTAAACTGAATGGAAGACTGAATGTCCTTACGACGCGGAAAATTATTTTTAAACCACGGGGCATTATCGATCATCTGGCGCAACTGCTTAAAACCAGAACGCTCCGCGGCCTTCATAGATACAGAGAAATACAAAAAGTAAATAGGCGTACCACGAAGGATTTGAAAATAGCTATACAAGTCACCCTGATTAAACCAGTAATATAACTTATAGCATATCACCATGTTCATGAATGATGATTTTCCCCCGCCCAACGAGCCTGTGAGTATCAGTGAGTTATGATCTTGAGAGAGGGCATCCGACTCCTTCAACCAGAAAGGATAGACCCCCTCCAAAGCCATATAGTCTGGAGAAAGAATAAACTCCCGGAATCCTACTAGCTTGCGCTCCGTAAGAAGCAAGTCGCTGACGGCAGAAGCAACACCACCCCGACGATGTATCGTATCCTTAACTGAACCCATCTACCACAACTAAAAAGCCCCCAAAGGGACGCCACCCTGCACGATGGCGATCCCCAGAGGGCACACACAATATAAAGGCAACTGTCAGCCATCAGTGCAGTGACGGCTGCAATCTAAAAACTAAGACTCCAAGTCGGCCAAAAAGTCATTCAAGTCCGAGAGATGCTGAGCCTCGTCGTCCTGAATCTCCTTAGCAATACGCTCCGTGACAAAATCGGAATTATCACGGGCAACCATAATGATATTCTGGTAAGTGCGAATAGCGCACTCCTCCGACTCGATATTCTGCTTGAGAAGCGTAATCAAGTCCGCAACATCCGTAGGGATATGGTACTCACAACGGGCGGTAGACTGAATCTTAGAAAAGTCAAATAACGTCTTAGGGACGTACTGAAGTTCATTCATGCGGTTCTGGAGCTTCCAGAAATGATCGTCAAGCTCGTCCTTGGCATTCGTATTGAAAAGCTCCTCGATGTTAGCACGCTCCTCGCCAACAAGATAGGGAGAAACTACAGCATACTGTGCCCAAGCCAGAATCTCCTCGCAGGCCGCAATCTCCAAAAGCTGGCCCATAGAAGCAACATAGGCCTCCGAATACAAATCATCCAGAGAATCCTCAACACGCGATAAACCGCAAATCAAACCTTCATTCATAACCAAACAAAATACCCCAGAAATCTACCAAGATTTCCGGGATATATAATTGACTCAAAGGCTGGAGACTACATGCCTGCGAACTCGTCCTCAAAGTCAGGAATCGCCTGAGCAGGCTGAGCAGCAGGCGCAGGAGCCGGAGACTCATCATGCGGAAGCTCGAATCCCGGAATCTCCGGCGGCTCCGGAAGCTTGACATCCGACGGAGCATCCGCAAGCGACTCAGGACCAACCTCGACACCCGACGTCGGCGTAGGCTCGATAGCGTGCTGCGGAACGCCGACACTGCTATCCGGAACCACAACGTCAATATCCACCGATTTCGTGGGATTCTCCGGAGCAACCGTAACCGTAGTTTCCATCTCAGCGAACTCATCCTGAGGCATCTCGCGGCCAGCCGAAACCTTACGTGACGCACGACGAACACGACCACCGCGCGTCGACTCCGAAGCAGCAGGATCGACTGCATCGTAAATAGGCTCCGAAGGAACCACAGGCTCGCTATCGAAGCTATTCTCGTCACCGAACTCCTCCGACAGAATGCGAACGAAGCGCTGGCGATCCTCCTTCGAACGAAGCGCCGAAAGCATACGCAGAATCTTACGATCCTCCTCCGAGAAAGAATCCTCAGGGAACATAGCCTTACCCTGAGCAATCTTGATCTCCAGCTTGGCAACCTCGATCTGACGAGCCATGAGATTCTTATACTCAACATCCAGCTCAGTGCGATCCATCGTCTCGATCTCCTCCGACAACTTCTCCAAATGCTTGTCAGAAAGACGCTGCATAATATTAGCGCAGGCCATAGACTGATTGTGAAGACGCTCCACAATGTTACAAGCAGCGGTAGAAACACCTACCATGATGGCACGCATCTGCATACCCAAATCCGTCTCCGTGGCCGTGCCGAGACGAACCAAAGACTCCAAACTCGTGACGGGAGAATCCTCTCCTAAAATAGTATTTTCGTCCATGCGATAATAAAATTAAAAAATAAAAATGTCAACCAATTTGCCGATAACCGACTCCATAGCCTCCGACTCCGACTGTTTCTTGTTTAAGCCACGTTGGCAAAAGACAAGAAACGGACCTACAAGACCATGCGGAATCTCTATACGTGTAAACGGAGAGTCACCCGACAAGAACGGCAGAAGCTCGTCTAAAACACTCGGAATAATCTCTGCAACACGACCGCGTGACGGCGGCAGAACCTCAAGGTCATCCTCACGAAGCAAACGACGAATCAAATTACCCGCTTCATTGCGAATCATGGTATACAGATAAGGATAAGCTGCCATCTTCGAGTCAAAGCGATCATGACGCTCGATAATAGTAGCAAGAGCCTGCGAACGCAAGTCATCAAACATGCGGTAATACTTACCAAAATGAGTATTCAAAACAATGCTGATGACCTTATTAATCTCAGCAAGCTCCGCCTCCGTAGTCTCATCCGTAGGATGCATGTAAAAAGAAAGCAACAGCCGCTTATCTATAACAACACGAGCCGACGAAACACTAACCTCAGCAGCAGAATCTAAATCTACAATATCCACGCGATCAACCATAACAAAAACCTACACCTTTCGAGAACCCGCAGTTCGCTCCATTAAAGACCTAAGCAAAATCTCTGTCCCAATCTCAGAACCCAAAGCCTGCTGAGCTAACGGAGAAAAGAAAAAGCTAAACAACGTCTGACCCAGACCCGCACGCTGGAACTTAGACTCCAAAGAGTCATCCTGAACACTGCCGAAAATATTGCGAATAAGAAGCCCTACAGACATCTTTATATCTGCAGTGGAATAAACCAACAGCTTTGGCAAAACGGACGAAGGATCGGCGCCCTTTGCGAAGCAAGAGCGCACAAACTCCCGGAACAAGAAGTAGGAGCTGTCAAGAGCACGTTCGCCCGCAAGCTCGTAAAACTGAAGCAACTGAAGGGCATCCCGCATGTGACCCTGAGACTTCATAGCCAAGATTCGAAGCTGATCATCCGTAATAGAGATACCCCGGTCGTTAGCTATAAACCGAACGCGATCCGCAATCAAAGACAAAGGAATAACCGAAATGTCAATATTTACACAACGAGACTTTAAAGTTGGCTGGATATCCTCCGTGCCACAAAAGAGAAAGATCGTATTAGGAACTCCCTCCTCGACAACCTTCAATAAAGCGTCACTCGCACTCCTGCTGCAGTTATGAACCACAAATCCCCGGCCTGCAATATAAGAATGAGTATCTGCTACCTCCAAGTCGTATACCCAACCATTATCATAAGGATATTTATTCTCGCTAGACAAACAGCCAGATTTAACAGATGAGTACTTCGGAGGGTCAAAAATCTCAATACTCTCGACAACCCCATCGAATAAAAAACCGCCGAAGTATTCCGGGACTCGCTTGGAAATTGCTGGAATAGACCTAACACCATCACCAGCCTCAAAAGTGTTACCTAACTTATATTGAAACTCCTTGCAAAGGAAAGGAGCAACAAGTGCTAAAAACTTCCTAGCAGACTCAACATGACTAGAAACTAAGTAAGGCTTACCACATCTCTTATCAACCCTAATATAAAAATCCAGACCCCAACGATCAGATAACCACTTAACTAAAAGTTCATTTTCCTCATAAGTAAAGCTATGAGTAGACAGTTGAACCCCATGCAAGCAGGTTACCTGTTTATTACGCAAACGACGAAAATGATAAGAACCATCATCCATAAACCAAGCAGCTAACCCTATCTCGTCGACATGAGACAACCACTCCATATTTACGTGACGTTTCCCATCAGAACCACAACAAACTCTCGCCATCTCGGTAAATAAAGGATGACTCAACGAATTCATAACAGAAACTGAATCAACATAAGCACCCGGCGAGCTAACAAACTCCCGCAAGGCCCCAGCTAAGCACCCAAGTATACGATGCTTCTCACGTAACCAAAAAAGCTGAACATGTCCATGAGTGCACTTCAAACGATAATTGTAATTTACATCACCAGAAGAAAAGTACATATCACCCAAAAGACTCCCATAAAGGAACGACTTTGTTGAATCGGAAATGATATACTCAGTACGCTTATTAAGCTCTGCCTGAATAAAACGATCCCCGCACACACTAAAAAAAGATGACAACGAATCTCCTAAATGTAAGTCCGAAGCACAAACATACTCACCATCCGAACGTAAAAAGCGATGATCTAAAGTACAAACTATTACCCGCGAGCCAGAACCAATCTTTTTAAGACCAGAAGCGCCCCGTACCTTAATACGACATAACTGCTTAAGAGGATTCTTAAACCAACCCGTAACACGAGAAACACAAAGACCTCCCTCAGCGTTAACCGAAAGAACCTTCACAGGTAGCCGATTATTAACAATCTTGTGAATCGGCTGACGGTAAATACTGCCGTCATCTGATACACACACTACAGGTGTATTATAGTACAAGCAACTCTGAACTTCGTCAAGACAGACAACCCTACGACCATTAGGAACAATAGACAAGCGCTCCTTCAGAGCACGAATACCCTCGACGTTACCTATGACTGTACCATCAAGCTCCCAATACGTAGAGGAATTAACCGACGAAGCCTCCAGACAACCATCACACGTATTACAAACATCGTCAGTCTGCTTGAAAGTATCACAGTTCAAAGCTCTAGCAAAAATACGGGCAGTCGTAGTTTTACCGGAGCCAAACGCACCCTTCATAAAAATAGCACGTGCGGCGATACCGCCCGCATGGGCAATACGCTTCAAGGTGGTAACCGCCAAAGGCTGGCCCACAACGTCCGCAAAAGTCTTGGGACGATAAAGATTCGCTAAAGTAGTAGTACTATTTCCCCCAGCCATAAAAATCACTGTTCAAAGAAACACCCATATCCGAGAGGACAGACTTAATCTTAAGGACCCACCCTGCAAGATCATAACCTCCATATGTAACAGGAGCATGTGGTGCAAAATACTGATCAGTACAGTAAATCCTCTTACAAACCCCAGAAGCAATCAAGCTCATAACAAACATAGAAGATACAACAGGCGCCGCAAACAAACTATTAACATGAGGAGCGAAAATCCGATTCACAACTCCCATACCAATCTTGAACTTAAGATTCACGTCTACATGGAAAACTCGAGAATTAATAGCATGTAAAGCAGCATGCCACGGACGAGTATCTCCTAAACGAGACAGAACCGGAGAAAACTTCAACTGGATAGACTCTACAGGAGAAAGACTCTTAGCGTACTTAAGCTCCGTAGAACGCAAAGGATGCAGCAAGGGATGATACAAGAACCACACCTGCTTAGCACCCGAACGCACTTGGTCGATGTTATACAACGGATAAACGAAGCCTAAGCGCTCCAAACCCCTAAGCCACGCCCGGACCGTACTCCACGCATAAGGACTACCACATCGCTCCAGAATAGACTCGAAGTCCTGACGGGTCATAGCATAACCCGTGAACCCATTGATGATCTCGCAAAAGCGAGTATACACCACACTGTCGCTACTTACAAACCGTCCCATAATAACTCAACCATTTGAAGTTTAAATCCGACCAGTAAGCAGGACCTTCAAGGGAGCACCCCCAACAAAAAGAGGAAGTAATATAAGAGTCCCAAGCCACGCCATATCTTTGAACCCACAAAGTGAACGAACCTACAATATCTGAACACGCACGACAAAACGGATCGTTGGGAACCCAATTCTCGAAAAACTGAGCCGTAGCTCCTTCCTCAGCTAGAAACACAAAGAACAAAGCCAAATCCTTGAAGGTAGTACCCATAACTCAAAGCCATATTAAATTACCTGTAGAACTATATCTACACCACAAAGATAGAAAAGTTAATTTAATAATCCAAATAAAAGGTAAAAACCTTACTCACCTATGCAGCGAAATAACTTCTCTACATTGAACGGCTTAGGACCACCACCCGAGTACATGTTATTAAACTTGATCTGCTGCCAAACCGTATCCCATGTACCGTAATCCGGCTTCGTATACTCCGACAAAAACACAGAACACTCATTGTCCTTAACCTGTGAAACACACCAACGATAGAACGCAGGATGATCGAACTTATTAATAGAACCTGCACTAGACTTATAAGCACTCGTATTGGCATAAGGCGGATCAAGGTACAACAATGACCCACGCGGAATATCCATATCACGATAATCCCCGGCAGTCAGCTTAACACCCCGCATGCCGTTATGATACTGCGCCGTGAACTGCTTGAAAATAGAAGCGCGATTCCGATCCTGATACATCTTACCCGCATAACCCTGAAAAAACGTAGCCTTAAACGAACAGCAGAAACCAACGTAGGCCACAAGCCACTTCGGAAACTCCTCCTTATGACCACGCATGTAGATATACTCCTCCTTAGATACCTCCGTGGGGAAAGTATCCTCCGGAAAGCACCACTCACAAGTGCGCTCATCAAAATAGACCTTCGACTGAAGATACGAAAACATCTCCGGCAGAAGATCATTGTAGTCATTACCCCAGCGCAAAGGATGGTCGATCATAGAAATCATATTGCCACCACCCATAAAACACTCAATGTACCACTGAGAATCCGAAACCAAATGCGACTTTAGAATAGGACCAAGCTCCGAAACCAAAGCCGCCTTAGACCCCATGTAAACCATAAAAGAAACCTAACTGTTAAACGCGAACGCCAAGTCTGCCAGAAACTGCTGCGTCGTATCCTTATAAGGCAAATTCGGTGTCAAAACATGGACACGCTTACCACGACGCATATAAAAATTCAAAACGTTGCCCCCGGCACGCAAACCCGTATTAAACCCATGCTTATCCATGTCATTATCCGCAAAATAATAAAGCTCGTCGAACAACGACAAGACAATACGGGTAGCCTTCGAATTGCCACCAAGAGAAGTAAACCCAAGAACGTTGAAGGTCGGGTAGCACAACTTAGCAGACAAATAATCAGAAACACCCTCCGTAATAATGACACGACGGTCCGACAAGTGCAACAAGGATAAACCTACCAAACCAAAGTAGTCAACGGAAGTATTTTTGCCACGACCCCCAACGTCTCGGGTATACCAAAAGGAAATACGATCCCCCGATGCACACGGCAGATGCTCCAAAACATCTACAGCCAAATCGTCCGTAATGAAGTTCTCACGAACCTCAACACCACCACGAATACCGCCCCACAACTCCAGCAACTTTAACCACTGGTAATTTTTGTGACGAAACCCCGGAGGTAGACATATATGACTCACCGGAAGATTCATAGAACACCACTACTCCGAAACCGACTCCGAAGCAACGGTCGGTGTAGACTCCGCAGCCTGATCCGAAACCGGAACCAAACTGTAAAAACCACCCCACTTACTCTTAATGATATAAGCAGGTGATACCAGTCGCCCGACCTTGTTCTTCAAGACACGCAAATTGCGAATCTCAATATCCAGCTTCGTACAAAGCTCCTCCGTGGACACTTGATCCCCAACCGGAACCGACGTAAGCGTAGACCAAAAAGCTCGCTGCTGGCCCGTCATATCAACGGAAAAACCCGGACGAACCTCAACACTCTCACGAGAAACACTTCTTCCCATTACTCAAACTAAAACTTTTTCTTTTATAAAATCAACAAAATTGCGAGCGTATTCGTCAAAACCCACGTAAGGGCAATAAGGAATGACCAACTCGCCAAACTGATCCGAGCCATTGCCACTGAATACGCCAGTCAATGAGTAGTTATCCGTAGCACTCCGTGTAAAACGTATCGTCCCATAAACACCGAAATCAGCAAAACCAAAACTCCGGGTTACGGACTTACCCCGCAACAAAGAATGGGAACAAATACACAGATCAGCAATAAGCCACTTCAAGCTGCACTCAAACTCACTCACAACTTCTTCAATAATAACTTTGCCAAACAACTCGTGCAGAAGTTATAAGGCTTACCCGAACCTATATCATAAACGGCATTCGAGGAACCACAGCCACTACAAGCAGCATAATCCCTAACCCTAACCGTTGTAACGCAGTCAATAAACGTATCTCTATAAAGTTTATTGGGATGTACTCGCTTAGGACGCAAAACAGCACGAAGATAGTACCACGGATTGCAACGGACCGGAAGCACGAAGACACCCTTCGAACCTCCCGAAGCACCCCCAACAACCGGGGCAGATAACGGCCCCGACTTCAAAAGACGAGGATAATACTTGTCACCCTCAAGGACCATGACAGAACCATCGTACTCCGGCAAAACGAAATCCCAAACCTCCAATGGCAAATCCGACCGGAACGTGAAAACATTCATGTCTGTCAACTCAATACCGGAATCAAGACTCCCATCCGAGAAGCCCATAATCGTAAAAGACTGTAGTATCGAATTCGCAGACGCAATCGCAGCATTAACCACATCTGTAGAAAGCAATGTCCTAAACTCAAGGTCTACTAACTGACTCCCACTAACGTCCCAATGACTATCCGCATAAGACTGACCATACATAGAGTGAATCTTCGATACACGAATAAAGGACGCAGCCGAAACCTCAGAATGCTGCATTAATGCCGAGGCCAAAATATGCGCTGTATGACACGGATTTAAAACTGTGGCGTAACCATACCTCTTTATCCTGAAACGAAGCGTTTGGACCGTTTCTGGCTTAACAACGGCAAGAATATCCTTCGAAGTGACCGAAGATAGCAACTGACGGTTAAATGGACGCAAGGAGGCAGCCTTCCCAACACACCCCGTACAACCCCCTGAAATCTTCTCATAGCATGTAAGGCGATCTACTGCATTAGTACGAAGGCAACGACTCATAGGAAGCGCCGAAAGCCCCGACTGGATGTTACGTCCCTGCAACTTACAAACCTCTGAAAAAGGAGAGGACACCGCCGACAGAATGGAAACATAGGAATCAATATCCGGCATCTCAAAGAAAGATGCAGCATCGGCGGAAATAACCGAACGGATATCATCCATAAAAGACGAAGTAGTCAAAGCGCGCATGTTGTACAGGAAATGCCCGGAAGACAAAACCGACTGCAAGGACGAAGTCATCTTACGACCCAAGCTCACAAAAACCTGCTCCAGCAACGTACTGTAACGATAGCCGTTAACCTGAATGCGCGTATCAAGCTCCGCAGCAAACTTGTCAAACCAATACCGTGGAACCCACTCACCATCCTCATAACTAATGCGAGCGGCGGACTTAGCCGTATACTCCATAGGCGTCAAAGGATACTGAACCAAAGGCGTACAACGATACCGAATAGGTAGCTTACCCCCGCGGGAAGCAGCGTAGTCCTTCCAGCGCTTAGTGAAGTCATACAACCACTGCCAATCAGCACCCTCCTCAAGGCCGCAAAGGACAATACCAACCTTGATGTCCAAGCAACCCCTATGAACCATGAAACGCATATAAGAATCCAGCGCCTCCTCGGACAGCCCCTTATTATAATACCCATTACGAATACGAGGACTAATACCCTCAATAGGAGCAGTGCCGCGGCGGAACCCAAGCTGAAAAAGCAGCTCCATAGCATCCTCATCACGGCCAAGCTCCTCCATGCGCATATTGCTGAAGGAAACAGTAGGAAAGACATCCTGAACCCTAGCAACCGTGCCTTTCCAATCCGTAAGGTAATTCAAGTTATAAGACGCAAGCTTAACCGTATCCGCTCCCGACGATATCTTAGCTGCCCGGGCCATACGAACAATATCATCCTGCGACTCCTCATGCAAGCCCCCCGCAATGTGACCCTCGGCACAAAAGGTACAGTTACCTGCGAAGCCACAACCCTCCGCAGCAGAGACCATAGCCAAACCCGCATTGCCACCCGAACCACGAAGATAACCCCGAGAAGCACCAAGAAGCCCCGACGGCTTCTCCTGACCCGTATTAAAAACAACCGACGAAGGGACGGAAGATGACGACGGCGTAACCGATACTACACGACAACCATCAAAGACAATATCATAAGCCTGCGGCATATAGCAATGACGATCACCACGCTCCCAAAGAAGGTAAGAAACACGCCCTATACGAATCGGATTCTTGTACTTCTTATTCAACATGAGCTGCAACAGACGAGTCTGGGACCAAACCTGACCAAGATGCATGAAATCCAGATAGCTCTTGCGACCATCGCCTAAGTCTCCAAACAGAATGTCGGAGTAGACCACAGAAGCACCGCCTGCATAGATGACCGGAAGCTCGTCGATATTATACTTACGCCGCTCCGACCACGAAAGCGGAATAGGCTTATCGCAGCGCGAAAAAGACTGAAGCATCCACGGAACTACCGGAATCTCGTACAAGCACGAAATACTAAAGCCTACAATGTCAAAGTGAGAAGCGTCCAGATGGGATGACACACCAATAGCGTAAGGCATACTCTCCTTGTCATACCACCGAATGTCATCCCGGCAAGGCAGAAAAGCAAAGTCAATGAAGACACCCGGACACGAACTGCGAACAAAGTCCAACAGAACCGTAGGTGTCATCGAATTATCCTTGTCGAACGACGATGACGGAAACACAATGAGCCACTTGACATCCGAAGACTTAAAATCATCAGACGTCATAAGACCAGCATCCCGGTTGTAAAACTCGCAACCGTTATGCAGGACCTTATAATAAGACTCTATAAACCGCTTCGAACGTGTCATCATGCACCAACCCTACGACTCATCCTGCGAAGCCAAAGAAACCTCAAAGTTGAAAACCAAAAAATCAACCCGCACAGCCCAGCAAGACACCCGAAGCCCAAACGCAAGGCCATACCAGTCCGCACCCAACTCGACAGACAAACGCCGCCAATCAAATACTAAGTAGGCGAACTTATGGTGACTAACAACTCCGCCCCGTAAGAAAGCAGAACGCGAAAACCGCTTCAGAAAAGAACAATTCATCACTTCGGCAATTTATGAAACGACCACACAGGACCAAGCATTGAGAACCCCGTACCATCATTAAGAGCGTAACCAAAATCGAACATCGTATTTATCTGCGACTGCGTAGGCTCTTTGTAGCAATGAGGGGCACGATACTCGTTATCAAGCTGAACAGAAATCCAACCCAACTTCCTAGCATAATCCTCCGGAGAGCCAATACAATCACTGAACTGCTGCTCTGCAATACTCCCATGCATAGAAACAATACTTGAAATAACAGCCCAGTCCGGATCGTCCGACACACGAAGACGAACAACACGGCCAGTCGGATCAACCCAGAACTCGCTATCGATGCGCCGCTTAGCAACATCTGCAAAGAAGGCATCACGTTTACTCGTCACCATAAATCGGAAAGTTACCAAGAGTGAAACCCAAAGACTGAAGCGAAGCAACGACTTGGTCTACAATAACCATACGGTTAGGAAGACCACCGCGACATGATGCACAAAGGTCTTGCAACACAGACACAACCTTCGAAACCAACCACAACGACGTCGGAGACTGGAACTCCAAAGTGCGAGACATGTCAGGAGCAGACCCCTGATACGCAAACGACACAAAATCTACAAGCAAAGAATGAACAGAAACCTCACGCATATCGCGCGACGGAAACGTAGACAATGCTGTATGAACCTCAAGGCAACATGATACAGAAGCACCGTCGTAGAAGACACGAAAGCAGCCGTCACTCCCGTACGAATGGCCAGCCGAGGAAGACGCCTCCAGCACCTCATAAACATCTGCAAATGACAAACACTTACTCATTACCAAAGCATATTAAGTTGCACAATCAACGTACTTCATGCTACAAATATAAGTATAATTAATTTAATAAACAAATTAATGCAATAAAAAAGGTGGAGCCGAAACTCCACCTCTCACTTAAAAATTATACCAACCTATTTCTGATCCGGAGCAGGAATATAAGACTCCGGGGAAATTTCAATAGACGGATACTGCTTCTTGACCTCCGACACAATCTTATCGACGAAGCCCTTCAGGTCAAGATCACCCGAGTACCACGTAGGAAGCTCCTGATACTTATTCGCGTAAGCGATAGCAGCACGAGCACGACGGAGACTGTTCAAAGGAAAGTGACCCTTGCCGTCATTCACATCCGAGGAATCCGCAGGAAAGACGAAATCCGAACGCTTCTCCGAGTCCGAAACCCGACCCAACGGCTTCACAACAAAAGCACTCTTGGCTGTACCGGGCTGAAGCTCCGCCACCTCATTAAGAGCTGCCTCAGCATCTTCCTTGCTGGCATAACGCTTAGCTGCATCTTCAAAACCCCAACGAGCCGCACGGGCATCCTCCGGAGCCAAGAACCATCTACGCTCTTTGAGATTATAAACCCCAAAAGCATCGCCAGAATCCAAAGCCTTATCGTGAATATTCATCCACGCATGCTGCTTGAAGGAGAACAACGGAATATCAGTATCGGCATTAGCAATGACCATAATCTCCTTGCGACCATCCTTCAGAACATGCATATCATTCTTCAGCATTATGTCGGCAACACGACGCTGATTCTCGATAGACGAGTCAGACTCCAGAGAAGCTACTAAACTAGCTGCATCCTCTACAGAATCCGAAACACGAAGCGGAGTCAACAAGAAGGTGCGACCATCAGCTTCTTTCGATGCTGCATAACCCAAGACCCGAGCAACGTTGTCAAGTGCAGCCGCAGCCGCAGAAACTTCAGTATCGCCCAAGTCAGCAGCCAGACCAACGGAGATGCGACCAGCAGCACCTTCAGTAATAGTAACCGAATCAGCACCTACCGAACCCCCATGAGCCGTGATAGCTAAAGGAACGAACAACTCCAGACCATCCTTCACTTTAGCAAAGGGTGCCGGAGCAGCATCCTGAGTCTTCGCGGGAGTGCCGTCCAGCGCGATAGCGTCAATGTCATACAAGGCAACAGGAACACCCGACTCGAACAATACAACAACCGTATCCGGATCGACATCCAAACGACCGAGAACCACACCAGCATCGCCGCTATGGCCATAAGGATCGGTTGTCAAAAGAGACTTAATGCGAACTTTAGTCTGCGGAGCAAAAGTACCCTCAACAGCATCCGCAACAGCAGACTTAGCAAAATCTTCATAAGCAACGTCAAGAATAGCAATAGCCTCATCGACAGTGGCCGAAGAACTCCCAGACAAGGCATGCAAATCTAAAAGAACATCCTTTAACTTTGATGCATCTAAGGAAGAAACAACCCAAGACCGCACACCAGAACCATTCACACTAACTGAAATATTCGCATTCGTAACAGTACCCTTCAAAGCCGAATTCAAATCAGGAGCATTCCCCGACAAAGTGATTGCAATACTACCATCACTGCCTGAACCGATAGGGATATCGACATCAACCGAACCGTCATCTTGCAACGTGTAATCAATATCATTGAGAAGAAGGTGGGAAAGCAATTTAAGCATCTCGATTCCCGAATTACCAGCAGCATCCGACGTCTTCGAAAGACCATTGTCAACGCGATCACCCACCGTAGTATCATCACGACCAATAATGGCATTGAAAACGTAGTCAGCGCTGTCCTTCTTCAAGTCGTAACTACCAACAGACTTGCCGTTAACGCGAACATCCACAGCATCTGCTCCCTTGCGCTCCAACTCAACAGGAATAAGATCGCCCATATAGTCAATAGACGTCTTCGCCTTCGGAAGCTTGGAATTAGACTGCAGCTTAGCCCAAGCATTCTGGAACGGCACCAAAGCCGACTCAGGAACTGCAGCAAAGTCACTAACCTTAGCCTTCGGAGCGGCCTTGCCGACCTTCTGACCCGCAAGCTTCGAATCACGAACCGGGCACGCCTTTGCAACAGGCTTGCCTATGCAAGAACCTTCAACCTGACGAACCGAAGCGCCACCCTTGCGATTCTTAATGTCAACATGAACCGAGTCAGAAACGCGACCCTCCTTCGGAAGACCATCCTCCAAGAGCTGTACAGTACCCTCATAAGACAATGCCATGATGCTAACAGCCTTAAAAAGGCGAGAAATACGACTAAGAGTGAACTTCGAGGGATTCTCATAATAGAATTCCTTGTACTCAATCTCAGCATCTTCACTATCCGGATACAAGGTAGTCTGAACTAAAGCATAGTCAACCTTAACTTCCTGCAGGAAGCGATCCTCCTGCATGACAAACAGCGACTCATACTCATCAAGAACCCCAATGCCTGCAAGACCCGAAGACAGGTCAATACGAACCGTACCCCCCGAAGCCTCCGGATCGTCCCACTTATAGTTGACCCAAAAAATGCGATCATCAAGAGACGGCTTGACACCATTAGACGAGAAGATACTCTCGACTTCGGCGTAAGTAACGTCACTCTCCCTAGCAACGCCAATTAAATCCTCCGTAGGGTCCTCCAAGCTGTCGGCGACCTTCTTTAACGAAACAATGTCACCGTAAACATGAGAAGCCTTAGCGTCGATACCATAATCGAAGCCCTTGCGCTCACCATCCTTCCAACGAATCTCAACGGCAATCTTATCCTCCTTACCAGACTTATATGCCTTCAGGTCTACAACTGCGTCATCGAGACCCTTGATGTCCAAAGACATGCCCTTGACCTCCGACTTCTTACCAGTGCTCTTATAGGCATTGCGAACCAAGTCCAAAGCCTTGTCGATCTTAGCAACCTCCGAAGCCTTCGAGTCCCGAACAGGACGGGCCTTCGAAACATCCTTGCCAATTCGCTGACCTGCAAGCTGACGAACAACAGAACCACCCTTCGAATTCTTAAAATTCACAGAGACAGAATCGCTGATCTGGGCAGCAGGCAAAATCTTCTTAAGACCCTCATAAGTGTCCTTGTAGTTGTCCCGAGCCTCGGAGAAGAACAGAACAGTACGCGCAACCTTGCGAAGTAATTCATAAGAAGGGTCCTTATAAATAAACTCATGATGCTCGCGATGATCTGAGGTATATACCTGAACAACCAAATCTTTAACCGCAAGCTTCTCGTAAACCTCGTCATCCGACAAGCTAGCGTAAAGATCGGAAGCTACAATATCATCCCCATTGGCAATACCGAGAATACCAGCCGCAAATGCAAGATTAACTTCAGTGGCAGAATCCGACGGATCAACCCACTTCTCAGAAACCCACAAAAGACCATCCTCCAAACTGTAATCAGTATTGAAAGAAGAAATAATATCGGCAGCGTCATCGAAAGACATGTCGCCATCATGAGCCAAGTAAACCTCAGCCGAAGCCCCAAAATCATCTGACACAATCGCCTCCGGTGCAGCCTTGCCGATCTTCTGACCCTTAGCGGCCTTGCCACAGGCATCCGAAACCTTCAAGTCCTCAAGCTTGTCAACGTCCTCGCCCGCGTGCTTCTGAAGCGCGTCGATGAACTTGCGGAAGCGATTGAGCTTCTCACCAGCCTCCGAACCCGAAATGCCGAGGAAACGCGCCAAGTCACCCATCTCCTGCTCCGAAAGATGCCGCTTGCTGGAACCCTCAACAACCAAAGCATTGCCGTCCAAATAAACATCTACATATGCAAAAGGAGCGTCCGGCTTCTCCCCAGCATAAATACGATAACCGTCACGCCGCGGCATAACCGTAACGAAAGACTCCAGACCCGCCTTACTCAAAGAACCCTCAAGGTACTCCTTAAGACGCTCATTCGAATCCTGAACCCATGACGTGCTGTCCGCAACCATGTGTTCCCAAAAACCTTTTCCCATAATGAACTATCTAAAAATTGAAAAATGAATTACTTATCACAAGTCCGACGACGGCGCTTAGCCGGAAACTGACCCGGAACATGAGAGCCAATGTCAGACATCATAGTCACACCCGCATTATAAGGTGCAGGCGCATCAATACTGTCATCGACATCCTCCGCAGCAGAATACCGAGCATCCTCATCCGGCGTGGCACCATACTTCTTCTCGTAGGACTCAACATAATACTCGTTATCCGAGTCCAAAAGATCATAGTCGAGAAGAATATCGGCAACCGTAGGCTCCGCCATAACACCCGCGTAAGAAAGGTCCTCAACGACCGACATCTCACCCGACGGCAGAACCTCGACAAGAAATACAGCCCCACCATACGGTGAAGACTGCGTCCCCGCATAAACCGGAACACCCGCAGAGTTCAACTCAATATCCTCGTAATTGCCACTAGGAACCGAAAGAATGTAATTCATCGACCCCCACTTACCCTTCCGAGGAAAACCGAACGTCTCCGTAAACTGAGAAGCCATCTTATCCGAATCATAGCTCGAAGCATCCGCATCCGTGATGACACTACTCGAAATTATATCTGTAAAACTCATGAGTGTAAATTTTATGCAAATATAAGAAAGTTAATTTAAAGGCACAACTACTTCGAGACCTCTTTCTGCCGCACTGCCGTAACCGCAGATTTATCATCCTTAAAAACACTAAGCGTGAAAGAACGATCCCCGGATACGTTCGCAACGAAAGCCTGCTCAATATTTTTATTGGGAATATAACCCCAATGAACCGACAAGTCGCCAGATACAGGATTCGGAATGATATGAGCCAAAAAGTCGTCTCCAGCGTAGGCGTCCGTCAAAGGCTTGTCAATGAACTTAGACTGCAAATCCGCAAGTTCCTTCTCCTCCTTCGCCTTAGCCTCATCACGCTCATCTGCATCGTCAATATCCTCCCAAGAACCACGCTTGTACTCTTTAAGCTTCTTGTAAGAATCCCAGTCAACAGCAGCAAAGATAGGCATCTTGAAAGTGTAATCCTCCATAGACGACGGAGTGACATCCGCAGCACTCAAAATATAGAAGCCCTCCTGAAGATTACATTTGCCGTAAGCAATCTGTGACAGCGCAGCAGACAAAGCAGCACGGTCGCCATGACGAAGCTTCTTGTCCAACGTGTCAAGGAACTTGGCGATATCCGAACCCTTCAGACCCGTAGAACCATATAGCAAATCCGTAAGTATACCCTTAGCGGCCTCACCAAGACCACGTTTTAGAGCATTCTTAGCAATACCGCCTACAGCACCCAGAACGCCTTTAGAATCCCCGTCGGCATCAAAAACAGAACGGGCCGAAGAGTCTTCGACACGGCACAAATCCCTATAATCGCTATCCCTAAGCATGTCTACTACTTATTCTTAGAAGCACGACGCAAGCGTCGATACTCCAAAACTACCTTACCAACCATAATCTTATCGGAACCATCACGCGAAGCAACAGCGCTAACCGCATCCGCCCACAGCGTTGGATTCATGTACGGGTACGCAACCAACTTCAAATCAGAAGACTTATAAGGCTTCGTAAAATCATACGATGCAGAAACATTAGGCGTAGAAGCAGAACGCGACGGCGAAGGAAGCGTAGAAGCATGCGCCTTCGTAGCTGCATCCAACGACTCCTGATCTGCATCTACCTCCGGATCAGGCTCCGGATACTGAGACTTCAATAACGTGATGAAAGAATCCGAATCCCCAGCATCGCCCGAAAGTGGCTCTACAAGCCACGCATTAGGCGTCTCCTGTAATAACCGATACTTAATGCCTCCAAACGTGACGAAAGACCCCTCAGACGCAGCGTCCTGAACTCCGGAAAGCTCATCCGAAGACAGCAGCACCAATGAGACCGAATCAGATACCTTACAAAGGCTATAAAGACCCGGACCTGAAAAACCCGACGGACGAAGCGACGAAAGACCACGACGCCGACACTCCGAAACACTCATGCCTGAAAGAAGCTCTGTAATCACGCCTAAATGAATTTATAGGATATATAATTGCACAATGCCGAAAATTAAAATCCCGGCCCCATGAAAGGACCGGGAAGTAGAAGCAAACAACACTCCACAATGACTACGCCATAAGCACAGAGCGTACGCAGTAAGTACAATCGCCCAAGTCTACAACAAGGCTACTAGAAGCACAGCTATACTTGGTGACATCCGAAGCCTTCGACAGAACACCAAGCAAAACTGGAATCGACACGATGATAGTCCCCGACGGACTCGTGCCCTCTTTGTACTGGAACTTGTAAGTCGCATCCGAACCGTCCTTCTTGTGAGCCACGACCGTAAAGTCGCTAGTGGCGAAGGAAACCTTAATAGTGTCCGTGAAGTAATCCAAAGACCCAATAACCGTCAACAACTGACAGAAAGGAGTGTCATCAATGCGAATCGAGGTATCATACGAGAACGAATTGCGGAACAAAGGACTCATGAACCTAGAAACAGCTTCCCCCGAAGTGTAGGCAAATCGAAGATAGCAGCTATCACCGAACTTCAAAGAAGCATGGTCGTTCGCAAAGAAACCCGAAACAGACGTGCCGTCGAACTCAGCAAGCGTGGCAATACAGTCAACCAAATACCGGGAGATGATGCAGTCATGATTACCAAAGAATGACTTCATGCGCCCCAGAATTGAGCCGATGTTCAAATATGACATCCCACCCTGACAGATCAAATGGCGCTCCGACGTCCGCTCCGAAAAAGCAAGCAGCGACGTAAAGGAACGAAGGTGAGTTCTAATGTAAGATCCATCAAGCTGATCCGTCATCTTGTCGTAGGCAAACTTGTACATACCCTCGTCGAACGGCTGCGTAGCTACAAAGACAAGGTTCCCCGAGAAATGAGCGTACAGCCCCGCAGGCTGATCCCCGAAGGAACTCTTCTGCTCGACGAGAACCAAGTGAGCCATGACATTCCCGAACAATGCCTTCAGGGTTGAAATGGGAATGGCAAAAGGTGACAACGTCTTACCCGACGAGTTCGGAATGCGAAAAACAAACTGGTAGGCAGCATTGTCATACTTGACCGTGATGAGCTTCTCATTGGCTGAAATCAGGACGTTCTTGCCTGACAAAGCCGCTGCCAACTTTGAAAGGCAATCCAGAACACGAAGCATAGGAGTAGCCTGAAGCTTCGAAAACGAAATGTAATGGTCATAAGGAAGACCCGACGAAGCTTCTGCAATGCCCGCAAGCTCCGAAGCGGAAACATCATCAAGACCTAACGTGCTAAGAGGGGACATGGCATCCGACGCCACAGCCCCCTCTAACTTAAAATCATTAATATTAGACATATGGAAATGTTAAAAGTTTATGAACTAACGCGCCGAAGACTGAAGACTCTCCGCTACGACACCCTCGCAGTACAAAACGACGTCCTCGTCCGCAACCGACGAAAGAGCATCTATAAACGTGAGATCATCAGAACCACAGCTCGCCTGAAGCGTCTCTAGAAGCTTGTCATAATCAACATCCTCCGACGGCGCAACGGAACCATCCGTCTTAACAGCAAAGATGCTGTCGAAAGAACGAGCCGGAACCTCGACCATGCGGTGAGAAATAGACCCATTCGAAACCTCAACATAGACCCCCTTAGGAGGACGCTCCGACGTCTCAACACGGCGATTCCGAAACAAGCTGCCCGGACGAACAACCGTAACCGAGTCCGACAACTCCAAGTCCGCATACTCAATATGGTCATGCCCCAGCAGAACCAACGTAGGACTCGATGGAGAAGCAATGTCCGAAAGCGGAACCGTGAACCGACCGTCCTTCTGGTTGAGGAAACCGTGATAAATGAAAATCTGAGGACTCGAACTCGTCTGCAAAGGTAGAACATTAGTGACAGTACAATCCTCAAACTCAACATCCCGGTCATCAATCAGCGCAATGACACGGGACGAAGCAAGTGTATACAGGGCACACTTAGGATTATTCTCTGCAGCACGGTAAAGCTGATCGTGATTGCCCCAGACACCTAATGGCATACGGCGGCAACCACGAAGGACCTCGATGACCATGTTAATAGCCTCCAGAGGAACCGTAGGCTTATCGAAGATGTCACCACCAAGAAGCAACGTAGCATCATGCTCATTGACGAAGTCGACACACCACCGAAGCTTAGAACAAACATCCTCCAAAGGATTACCCGTGCGGACCGGACACGTGGTGGTTATATGCAAGTCCGTAATGAAAAGAAAGCGACTCATTCGACACCGAAAAGCTCCAAAAGAACACTAAGATCATCCCCGGAGAAAGGACCAACGAAGATACGCTGAGCCTCTCCAGACTGAAAAACCGTACAGCGAGTACCCCGGAATACAACAGCAAGCGCATCCTCAATATCATAAGAGCGAAAGGTAAACACATAGGTATCCGACATCATATGCTCGATAGTAAATGTCCCACCAATCTCCGAAATCAGGTACTTAGCAAGACAAATACACTTATCAAAGTTGTCAGACCCCTTCAAAGAATCCAACAGTAAACCACGAGTGACTTCCATAACAATAAACTACATAAACCGTAAACGTACTACCTGACAACGCGCTCCCGAATGACACGAAGGCGGTAAACGCCATCCAGAGCAAAACCACGAGCCTCAAGCTCCGAAAACAACTCCTCCGACGAGATGCCCTCGAACAAAGGGTTAAAGCCGCGCGTATCGCTCAAATCAGAGCACACACCCGACTCAATACACACATCCACTAAAGACACGCGGTCGGAACTCCCCGGAACGGCATCCGCCGCAAGGGGGGGGGATAACCTACGAAGGCGACGCGGAAGCTTAGACTCCGACGTAGGAACACCATTGCGGGCCACAACCTTAGCCGCCGGAACCTCAACCGACATAGCCTTCTTCAACTCTGCACTGGAAGCACGCAACTTCGCAGACGAAGCAGCAGAACGTGACGAGTCAGTAGCCGACTTACGACACTCCTTACAGTAGTAGTCTACACGACCAGAAGACGAAGTGAACTCAGAAAGCGGCAGGATAGAATAACACTTAGAGCAACGCTGAAAACCATGAGCGCGCAGAACCGAATTCGACGCAGGTTTACCCGCCGGAACTACGCCGCCAAGAACCTCCGCGTCCGAAGCCGAAACAACATGATAATCCGAACGCCGAATATGAGTAGAACCATCCTCCACAGTAGAAGGCGTAGAAACATCCGACTTACTAGCACCCTCCTCCTTAGCAGCAGCCTTAGCAGCCTTGCGACGAGCTGCACAAGCCTTAGCGGCAATACTCTGGCAAGAGCGACACCAACACTGAAGGCCGTCCTTATTCGTAGAACTACGCGAAAACAAAGACAAAGGCTTCGAAACACCACACTTAGGGCAGAACTTCATAGGAATATCCGTAGCAGCGCTCGTGTACCCAGCAGCTAAACCCAAAGCCTTAAGCTCACCGAAGGCATACTTCATAAGACCACGGTCGGCAATAATACCCGGCAGCAAATCCTTATTAACCAAACAATCCATAATAAAATCCTACTTTAAACGATGGGCCTCCCCATCACGTATCTCATAGCACCTATCACACATGTCAAGCGTCAAGCGAGCATCATGCGAAACAAGCAAAATCTCAAAACCAAAGTCACGGCAGATGGTCCGAACAAAGTCGATAAACCGAGGATAATGAGCCGCCGAAACCTGAACCCAAGCCTCGTCCATAAATAAAACACGGCGCGACTTGTGCTTCATGATCAAGTAAAGCGTGAACACAAAGCTCACAACGACCATTAAACCACCACTTTGCGCGGTCGTCAAATCGCTCTTTTTACCGTCACCGTAATCCAGCAGAAACTTGCTGGCATCCGAATCATAGACAACCTTAGCGTCCAGACCGAAGATAGAACGAACCGCAAGCGTAGCAAGGCGCTCGCACTGTGTAAGCGAAGACTTCGTAAGAAGCTCCTTAGCAGAACCCATAGCGTCACGGCAGCGCTCAAGCAACGAAGACTCCGAAAGGACCTCATCCAACTGGCGCTCGTAGCTGAGAACACGCTCGTCGGCATCCTCAAGACGACGGCATAATGAAGTATAGGACTCCGTAAATCTACTATACAAATCCAAATTCATAATCAAAACAATCGCTGCTGTCTACTATGGAAAGTAAAGCGGTTCTTAGCGTCCTCGTAATGGATAGGATCAAGCTCACATCCAACGAAGGAAAGACCAGCATTCAGGCACGCAATGGCCGAAGAACCACTACCCATATGGGTATCCAGAACACGCATGCCCGGCTTAACATAACGCGAAAGCAACCACTCGTACAACTTAACAGGCTTCTGCGTAGGATGAATCCGAACCTCATCTGCACCAACAGAACCACGGTAAGGAATACGCGCAATCTTCAAAGGACCACCGAAGCTCGTCCACGCAAGCTCACCCTGACCAAAGCTCAAGCTGTCCGGAATACTCTTATCCCACACAACCCAGGACATAATACCCGGCAAGTAAGACGTAAAATAATTAGCACCCCAGATAATCTGGTGACGAGAAACACGGAACAACTCCGAAAAGTAAGAACCATCCGGAATACTGTCATCCCATGAACCCATGTAAATCTTAGACGAAAGACCTCCCAAGTCACGCTTAGAAACATGAATCCCATACGGCGGATCGACAATAGCAACGTCGAAGGACTTAGCCGGCAAAGACCGCATATAATCCATACAATCCGTACAGCGAAGCTCGACTCCAGAGCCTATGTATGTATCACCTAAAGAAGCCATAGACTAAGCAAGAGCATCATCATCATCATCGAAGTCCGGAAGCGAACCAGAACCCGAAGGACCACAAGAAACAACAGGACCTGAAGCCGAAGCAGCAACACCCGACGAGCCAGAACCCGACGGGGCAGCAAGCGACGGCGACGAAGGGGCCGAAGACGGAGAAACACCCCGAAGCGCATCGTACTTAGAAAGCCACGAAGACATCTCCGACTCCGCAGCCGAAAGCAATGACTCCGAAGACGCAATCTCACGATCCAAAGCCGCAAGATCACTACGAAGCTGTGACTCAGACGGTACCGTAGCGTAACCTAAACTACTACTTAATGACGAAATCTGAGACTCCAGAACACCCAACTTCGTCTGGGCGGCAGATAAGCTCGAAGCAACCTCAGACCTACGACGCTGTATATCCTCCAACGATAAAGCCATAAAATAAATGATTAAAATTAAAATTAAAAACTAAACCATAAACGTAAATCAGCAGCACCCCAACGAACCCAAAGGGGAACCGCACAAAGGACAAACACTACTATCAAGCAAACCCTCCAAACGCGAAATCTCTGAAGCGAACGAACCACGGCTAGTAAGAAGCGACAACAAAGACTCTAAGCGCTCACGGCGCGACAAAAGAGAAGCACGACGCGAGGCAAGATCCGCCAACCCGGAAAGGTACGAAGCATACTCCGAGGCGACGGAAAGACCCGACGACAGAGAACCGCGGCGCGTAACCATATCCACTAAAGACACAAGCAACGACCTACGGGAACCCAACGACGAACACGACGATACCAAAGACGAATGCTTATCTAAAACCCCCAAGCAAGGCTCCAAAATACTCGAAATCTGGCCCGAAAGAAGCGATCTGCCTGCATGTAAATCCAGAAGCGATACTACCTCCCGGCGGCGGGACAAAAAAGAGACGTAGACGACCAAAATCGAAGACAGCCGTGAATAACCCGAAACAACAGAAGACGCATGGACATAATCCGTCGTGCATAACGAAAGAAGCGTCTGCAAGGACGACAACCGCGAACGCAACGACGTAAGTCTACTATAGGCAGCCGTAACCATACCATAAAGAGCAGAACCCGACGCCTGAAGCGAGCAATACAACTCCCTACTACGCTTAGCGGAATCCAAAAGATTACCCAAACTCGTAGAAGCACCACGGCAGCGGTCACGACGAACACCAAGACCACGCCAGCAAAAACTCCAGTCCGATAACACAGAACCAGAACCTAGAAGCTCACCAAGACGACGCTGGCTGAAGCCCATAAGCAACGGCGGCGTAAACTGCTCCCAGAAGCTCAAGGAAAGCCTATCGCTCCCCGCCGCCAGAAAACCAAAGTTCAGAAAGCTACAAACATCCGACGGAACCTCGCGCCGTGTCTTATCATAAGTAACATCCCCAAGCCGATAAACAGCACCACCATTCTCCGTCTTAGTAACACGCAGAACACGGGCGTCATCCGCAAACCGAACCGAGACACTACACCCCGAAGAACCCCAACGGACGCAGCCCGACGTAAACCTATTCATGCAAGCAGCAACAACACCGCGGAACGTACTACTCTTACCAGCACAGCTCGCACCACGAAGCACCGTCAACCCCTCGACGCGTACCCGAACGTCACGCGCAGCAAGGTAATCCTTAACAACTATATCCATCCTACAGCATAAACACTAAAAAACAAAACCAGAACAGGGCACGAAGGAGCAACCCTCCGCATAAACGTCACCAACACAAGACGTAGGAACAGCCGAACCACAATCCAGCAAACCACGGTAATCTACAAAGTAGCTAGGGCAGACAGCATACACCAAATAAGGAGGAATACAGGCAACCTCGGAGCAGCCTACAAAGAAGCAGAGTGTAGCATGGCCCCACGAAGCCGTGTAAACATTATCCGACCCAGGACACCTGAAGGTAACATAAGCAGAACCTAAGGCAAAATCATAGGCGTCCGGATAAGACAGCCCTATAAGATCGCACAACACAGGAAAGCCCGCCGACGTAAACAACCAACGCAAAGGACGCAACACAGGACGAACACCGTCCATACTACAGCTACCCGGACGGACATCGCGAAAGCGGAAGACAGAACCCCTAGGGCAATCCTGAACCTTAAGACCACAACCTATGTAACCCCAAAGGTAGCTAGCAATACTAGGAACCTGAACCATAAATCAAGATAAATTAAACGCTGTAACCGAATCAAAGCACACACAAGGACCACCACGCTCTAAAGTATCAACAAGATCACTAAGACCCGAAGACAAGGCAGGACTATCCTCGAAGGGCAACCACAGCCGACCCGAAGGAAGACGATGTCCGCCGAAATCATAGCCCGAGCTATACTCTAGAAAAAGCTGATTGATGCCATGAACCCGAAAATGGGCGACCATAAGGGAACAATACGTCTGTGGCGGTGTGTAACCCATATCGCTAATCGACGAAAAACCTACAAACAAAGGATAACCATTCATAATAAAAACAATTAATTAAAAGCATTAACGCAAAACAAGGCAACACATAAACAATGCCACAAAAATACGGATATAGAATTGCACAACCTACTAAAACAAAAACAACCAAACACACAATACGACGAAGGCAACAACCGAAACCACACGGCCCCACGCACCCCGGAACCCCACAACCACAACCCACACACAACCCATAATCCAAACCCCCCATAAACCACAACGAAGGCCGAGGAAAACCCCGGCCTGTAATCATCATAAAATAGTAAGTCGTTACATATACGTAAACGCAGAACCAAACATGTTAGTTGGATTCTACTAGCTTCAAATCCACAAATGGAACTTCGGAACCTAGATGGAAAGAATAGCGCTCAAACCTACAGAAAAGAGAGGAAAAAGACATAGTCAAAACCTGACCCTCATAATAGTCCGCAGGATAGAACCGCTGCATCTCCGCCTCCGAAAGCTGGTCATAAACATAAGGATACGCACGGAAACGCATATCGCACTCGTTAAGATGAGCAGCTCCCGCAGCTGTCAAGGTGAAGGAAATAGTATCACACAACTCCATAACTACAAATTTGAAATAGAACCTTCTGGTGATAAAAGCTCACCTGTCTCCGGGTCCAAGTCCGACGGATTAACGGCTGGATCAACATAGACCGGAATGCCCGGACTCGTACCTACCTCCGAAGCACCGTTAGTCCGTAGATACTCGTACAACCGCTTAAGGGTAGTATGCTCCATAGCGTAAAGCTTCTGGACTCCAAAGAACTTCTCACCCCACGGAAGCGAATAACTTGCACCCGACTTCCGGATGACACCCGAAGCCACAGCTTCATCAATGGTGGCATAGCGCTTGCTAACACCCTGACCGAAAATGAGCTTGACCTTCTTCTGACGGAAAGGCTTGCTGAACTTATTCTTGGTAGCCTCCATGAACAACTCAACACCGTAAACCTTTTCGGTGTCACCCTCCTTCTCCTTGAGCTTGAAACCAACAGAAAGCTTGATGATAGCGTCCGGAACGTGAAGGGCAGCATATCCGCCATCCTGACGGTCCTTCGAGGCGTAGGGGTTAGGAACACCCATCTGGAGGTTAGCGCGGGCGTGAAAGAGCCATAAGGACGCAATGTCGGCATCCGCAAACCAGTTCTTAATACGAGGAAGCAAAAAGGATGCCTGCAACGCCTTAATGCCCGGACGGCAATCCTTGACCGTCAATGTCTTATCCGCGTAAGCCTCCAACTCCGACATACTATCAAAGACGGCAAACGAAATGCCTGCGTCCTGATCTGAAGATATAACCTTACATACGTCCTCCAACTGAGCATAATCACGGACCGTAAGGTGAATAAGAAGACCAGACTCCTTGTACTCCCGTAAACCGAAAGACTGAAGCTGAAGGTCATTCCATGCACGCTCCGTATCCACCAAGACACACTTCAAACCCTGACGACAAAAGCTACGAAGTGTCTGGGCCGCAATGGTGGACTTACCGCAACCTGCGACACCCCACATAGCGTAGGAGCTACCACGAGCAATACCACCCCCCAAGATGTCATTCAAGGTGTCGATGCCCGTATCGACAAACGTAGTAGGACGGTCGATGCCATACTCATTCAACACGTCCGCAAGGGAAGTCAACTCCGACTTCCCGGATTTCTCTGACTTTTTGGCCATAAAATAAAATAATTAAATCGCAGGAATCCCTCCTGCTGGGAACAAAGGCGGAGAACTCCCTCCGCAGGGAATTATAAATCAGCATAGAACACCCAATCGTCGTCATCACTACTATCCGACGAAGGGAAAACCGGAATTGGTATCTTAACCCCCTCCGTAGCTTGTGTAGAAGACTCACTCATGAAAATAGGGGGTATAGAATTGCACTAGCGGCTCCTTCGGAACCAGTTGGATATATAACTAAGACCATCCAAGAAGTCACACACTAGGTCGTAGAACCAATGACCAAAACCATTATTGAAATAAAACATAACTCTGTGTAAATCAATCGAATAGATCCTTCTGTAGCCGCGGGCAAAGCTGGTAAGTCTTCTTGTAAGTACCAGCCAGTATATCCAAACCAATAGCAGCGAGGATAACTGCTGAAGCCTCGTCATGGTTCATAGCAATACTATAATGATCCAGCACCCACTGGACGATAAGCTTCTTGCCCTCCTCCTTGGAAATCTTCTTAGGCGGGACTTCTGGAATCTCGCCTTTCTTGGCCCGTTTCTTGGCCGTAGACGGACGGACCAAAGAGTTGATAGCTGTGGGCGGGATTAGATAGAAATCGGCTGTGGGGGGCGAAAATAGACCCGAAGGGGACCTGATCAAACCTGCAGTAGAAAACTTCCGTAAATCCTGAAACTCCGTGTAAAGCATACACTGCAAAGGAAGGAGATACGGGCCGGAACCGGAAAGCATGGCAGGCATCTCAACAAATACAGCATCAACAGCATCATCATACTCGGCAAGCCAAGCACGTACCGCCTTAGCATGCCATGTAGCCGCTTGAAAAGATTTATCAAAATGAAAAATATTACCACCCTCCTTCAGAACACGTGGCACTTCAATGGAGGTATACGCAGTAACGCCTAAGTCAGAATCTAAAATAGACAAACCAGTTCGCGTGAAGCTTGGATCAATTCCCAGTACTCGCATAGCTAAATGAAAATTTGAAATTGCCGCAAAAAGAAGATTCACCAAAACAGCACTTCGCAACCCGACCTCTATCAACACCAGTAAACTCAGAAGCAGCTAAAACAGAAACGCAATGTTTAATAAAACTCCCAGACGACATATCGTATACGTCAACTCCAGAATCTAACTGGCGCCTAACACACAAAGAAACAGACTCAAAACGATGCCGAACCTAACCAATATCCGGAAAAGGAGAAAAAATCAACTTCCTTACACAAGCGCGTCGACCATGATAAGCACTTCTAACAAGACAACGAGATATTCGTAACTCCCTACAACATGCATCTAAACTAGGATATAAGCCCAGAAACTTAAAATCTAAATCAAAAACATAAACTTTAAAAGAGCCACAAAAGTACCAATTACGTGCTAAAACAACTAAATCTGGAATCAAACCCACATCAGAAATGCGTACAAAAGAGAAGCCGCGTTTATGAGCACCAACTGAAATATGATGAAGATCAGCTTCTTTCTTAACTGTAGAACTAGAAACACCAAACTTCTGACACACGCTCGCTACATAATTATAAAAGCCCAAAACTGAACCAGTACTAATATCATAAACCGCTATACCAATCATAGACGGATTGCGCTTATGACGCAACCAAGATAATCGCTCTGGCAATTGAGAACGGTCAAATAAAAGAAAATAACCTTGAGCACTCCGGCGGACACATACTGCAGTCTCATACAACCTACGTGACCTTACACAAATATTGAAAGATGAAAATAAATGCAAGGAAGCCTCACTAGCAGAATTAAAACTGCCTAAAAAGTCACCACTACAAGTATAAAGAAAACAAGCATAAGTCCTAGCACGTTTACCAAAAACACCACGACCCCCTAAAGTCCCATTATACCCATTATAAAATGAATCGTATTTAGAAATGTAATAAATCTCACGAGCATCCAACTTGGCATGCAACTCAAAAAAGGAAGGAGCTAAAACAGACTCTAATATAAAATATTGCCATGAACTGAGATTATACCTACGACGAGCACGCTCAATCTTAATCCCACCATATGGAGAAGACAAATCAAAGAAATCAGAATATCTAGCAGCAGGATGCACAGTCTGACCAACATATGACCTACCACTAGGACTCAACCACCGATAAATTATACCAAAAAACATAAACTCCTGAGTTTAGTCTGCCTTCCAACTCAGACCTAACTCAGGAGTCATATCTATAACTCTAGATACGCAAACCTATACGTAATAAACAATCAAAGTTGGAAGGCTTTGTTTATTTATCGGGATATATAATAAGTGCTAAAACAAACCTCCCTCTTTCAAGACCTTCGGAACCTCAATAGAAGTATACCCTACAACACCCAGATCACTATCCAGTAAACACACCCCAGACCGAGAAAAACTCGGATCAATACCCAATACTCTCATAGATGCAAAAATAAAAACCGGAAGCCTCCTAAGAGACCTCCGGCTGTCCAACAATCCACGGGGGTCTAGAAGCTAGAACCTCCGAAATCCTCCGGGAAGTCCTCACCCCCACCGAAGCTATTGCCTGCAAACGGGTCCATAGGCGGCGGAGTGATAGGCATGCCCGGAGCCAAACCCGGAGCATCCTGCGGAAGACCCGGAGCCTGAGCCTGCGGCGCAGTAGGAGCAGAAGCATATCCTGAAGCAGGATAAGAAGCCGCAGGAGGAACCGGAGCAGGGGCCGGAGCGGGATGAGGGACAGGAGCAGCAGCCTGCGCAGGGGGAGCCTGATACGTCTGCTGCGGAAGACCCGGAGCTGCCTGATAACCACCGTAAGCGGGGGGCGTAGGCGGAACCGTAGGCATAGGACCGAGCTGCTGCTGGGGCGGAGGCGTCGGAAGACCCGGAGCCTGAGAAACGCCACCAGCGAGGGACGAAAGGTAAGCACGATAGGCATCAGCAGTCTTACTCGTCACAGCATCAACCTGCGTGTAAAGACCCTGAATAACTTCAGGCTTAGCAGTAAGCAACTGAATGCGCTGACGAATAGCATCCGAATACTGAAGCGTAGCCGGAGTATAATCCACCGACGAAACGTCCTTGCCCTCCTGATTCGTGCGCTTCTCCTTCTGCAGCATAATAGCGTTAGCATTAGGATTGGCACGGCGAAGACCCAAGAAGCGGAAGTACTGCTTCTCCGTCATGCGGATATACTCAACCGTAATGTCGTCACTCGCAACCTGACCATACTGATCACAGTTGAGACGAGCAACCAAAAAGAAGTAGTAAAGCTGCGGCTCAAGCCGGAACTCAACCATAGACTGACTGTCAAGCTCAAGGTTACCAAAACCCCGAACGTAAACGATATTCTTGGCCAACGTGTTGTTGTCCAGAGGAATACAATAACCAGTGTACCCCACGGCAATGTCTACACGACTGATAGACACCGAAGATGCACTCTGCCCAAACTGAATAAACTGACCCATTTTCGAAGTAGATAATTATATGTTAATTAAAAAGGTTCGTAAAAAGTCCACCCCGAGAGCATCGCCGACTTCGAAAAGGACCTACACTCTCTCATAAGCCCTCAGAGTGGACATGACGTAAACGTAACTACCTGCGCCAATTATCAACGTATCTAGTGCGCTGGATTACCTCGAAGTCTGCACGTAGATCATTAAGGCGGCCCAAGTAAACCATGACCGTATTTAAGCGCTCCTTAAACAGCTTCGTAGCACCAGCATTGGAAACCGAATTCAAAACCTTCTGGATGGACGACAGCTCTACAAGCAACTTACTACGAAGGCGCGTGAGCAAATACTCCGACTCCAGAACAACGTCGTTCTTATCCGACCGGGACCGCGACGGATCACCAAGCTTATCCAACTCCGTGTCCAACTGAACGAACAAACTATTAATCATAGTATCCTGATCCGCAAACTTTTCCCGATAAGCCTTCAGAATCGCAACCGCGTCTACCTTAGCATCTACAACCTCCATAATCTCACTTAAAATACTGCCTACGCAACAAGTTCATATAAAACCACAACTGACACAAATCCCGAAACTTCGACGTGTAGAACTTATCCAACGTACGCATCGCCTCAATAGCTCCCGTAATAGACGGACGAAGACTACTCTCCAAGCGCATCCTAGCACGACGGTAATAAGGAGAATCCGTGGAGTTGAGTAAACGTAATATGAACGTATCCATAGAAGCCGAAACATGACCTACAGACGTATTGCCGCACTCCTGAATAAACCGAGGAATGAACTTAACACTCCCATACAAGTCAAAGAGCTCCGTAAACTTAGACTCATCGTCCTCGAACGTAACCCCAGTGAAAATGAAAGCCAGACACTCATCTATGAAGTCAGAACCCTCCGTAGCCAAAGTCTTCAAAGTGCGCTTGCGGGAACCGAAGACTCGCTGAGCGAAAGCCAGAACCTCACGACGGATAACATCCTCGTCCCAGACCTCATCGAAAATCTGACGCGAAATGAAAACGCAATCCGCATAGTCGTAATCCAAGTACTCCCTATCCTGCTTAGACTTAATATCACGATAAGTGATAAACTCAGAACTCGACGTAGGATTCTTGGATACAGCGTAGGACGGAAAGAGAAACGGAAGAATCCGAAAGTAATCCGGCGAAGACAGCGATATGACCCTCACACCCGGCATAGCAAATAGATCAGAACCCTAAGCGACCAGAAAGCCGTAGCGCACATAAAACAAATGACAAACATAAGAAGCATATCCTTAACAACCGTATGGAGATCAGAGTCAACACTTGAAGACGAGTTAGCATTGTCTTCCTTATGCGACCAAAAAGCACGAAGTGAGCGCACCAAAGACTTAAGAAGCCCGGAAATCACCAAAGCAATGATGAAAGCAAAAGTCAAAGATGTGAGAAAACTGATGATAAAAGTAGAACCCGACATAAGTTAACCGCGATATAACGACAATGATAATAAAGCAACCTCCGTCTTAGAAGCACCAACCGCCAAAAGACGACTAGTATCCGGAAGCTCCAAATGGGCAACCGTGCTGGAGAAAGAACGATCACTAAGCATAAAGTCCTTCTCGGAATGCTCAGAACGAATCTCAAGTGGAACCTTCACAACCTCCCGAAACCTACTAAGCAAAACCGGATCGACAATATCCAAAGAGCTATAACAGTCAATCTGAGGATTCTCCTCCGTGAGCTTCAAAAGCATGGAAACCATCTGCTTGGAAAAGGTGCTGATGTCCCCAAGAACAATACGTGTACCCGGCACATAAGCCTCCACAAAGTCTCGAAGCTCCGAAATGTTATGAACGAAGTTGACAAACTCCGACTTATCACGAACCAGAAGACGCATAGCTACTCGGCAGAACGTATGACATAGGCACTCGGAACCAAGATAGTACCCGAACCAAAACTATCACCATGCGTAGGATAGTGAACCTTCAACAAAGGGACTCCTCGCCAACTCCCATAGCCATAAACAACACCCGTCATAAGAGACTTTGTAGAAACAACTTCCGTCTCAACAGGAAACAACTTAGGAGCATCGCTTAAAAGTGGATTGCTGAGCCTCAGGCGTTTATATACAACCATACTCTGTACATATTGACGCTTCGTCGAAGTCGTAACCGACCTCTCTGCATCCGTTAAACCCGCTCACCGCAGGCAATAATGACTCCAAACCCATACGCTTAATGTTGAGCGCTGCATTAACATCCCGATCATGATGCGTACCGCAACCCGGACACGTCCAAGAACGATCTGAAAGCGTTAACGTAGAATTGTGAAAACCGCAACAACTGCAAGTCTTCGTACTCGGTGCCCACCTATCTATGAAAATCAAGTTGTGACCCAACCACTTCGACTTGTACTCAAGAACACGACGCAGCTCACCCCAACAAATGTTCTGAATGGATTTAGATAATTTACGGTTTTTAACCATGCTGCCAATGTTTAAATCTTCCATTACTAGCGTTTGGCTTTCACGCAGTAACGTCTTGGCGACATGGTAAATATAATTCTTGATTAAATTACGTTTCTTAATGTAAAGTTTGTTAATCTTCAAGCGAATGCGCGCACGACGCTTCGAACCTTTCTGCTTTCTCGATTCATGCTTCTGAAGCCTAGCGATCCGACGGTCGATAGTAGCATAGAAACGTGGATTAGGTATCTTACGGCCGTCCGACGTGACAATAAAGTCTTTAAGACCCAAGTCAATACCGACCGTCGTGTTAACCTCTACTGGCTGCAACTTAGGAACTTCGACACCCGTTTCGACCACGCACGAAGCGTAGTACTTACCATCGCTATCTTGACTAACTACTATATGCCGTAAAATGCCGGCAAACTCACAATCCTTCTTGTACTTGACTAAGCCTAGCTTAGAAAGTTTTAAATGACTAATGTCTTGCAATACGCCACAATGCGATGACGGAAACCTACAAGACTTACGACTGCGATGCTTCGACTTAAACTTGGGATACCCCTTACCGGACTTGAAAAAGTTCTGATACGCAGCATTCATGTCACCAACGGCCTGAACCAAGCAAACCGCTGGAACGTCACGCAGCCACGGATACTCATCCTTAAGCGGCTTTATCTTCTTGATGAGATCAAACTCCGAAAGCTTCGTCTTGTCAGCCTCATATGCCGTCTTTCTAATGTCAAGTGTCTTATTATAAATAAAGCGGCAGCATCCAAACGTCGCCTGAAGCAAAGCTTGTTGAACCTTGCTTGGGTAAATGCGATATTTGAATGCTTTCTTCATGACGGCAAGTTGCAATTAATTTACATTTATCCACAAGCAGTAGTGTAAAATAGAATATAATTTGCTACTTCGACCTAATATCCCAAAACTCAACAAGCTCACAAGCAGCGTCAACCAAGCCTGCAACATTAGGATAAACGTCACAGCAAGCCTCAAACTCAGAAACACTATAAGAGTCATGACGCGGATCAACAACACCGAGGTAAACCGCACCTATCTCCGTAGCCGGAGAAATGCAATTGCGAGCCACAACAATACCTCCCATAGCGTCATCATACACAACAGTAGTATCGTAAGGCCAAGCACGGGAAGCAACACCAACATCACCGATAAAACACCCAGCAGTACAAACAGGAGACAAAACTAAACCATTACCCGCTGCTGGCGAAGCATAAAACTCCGTGCCAGCCAAAGACGCCGCAGCAGGACCCTGAAGTGAAGATCCACAAAAGAGAGTGCCGCCTACAATCTTAGTAGGATAACTCACTAAAGCATACCCAAGGCGTACAATAAGATCGTACTCACGAGTCAACTCCACGGAAGTATTGCACGCCGCCTCCAAGTCAGTATAACCCACCGACTCAATACGCCACGAAACCGCCAGCTCCTCTAAAATAGAATGACGAGCAAGGAGGGGCTTAATCTTAAGCCGCTCCTTGTCCGTAGCCGTCAAAAACAAAACTGAAGCCATAAGCTACTCCTCCGGATTAGGTGTGTTAATAACACGACGCTCGATAGCAGACGAGTAGTCCAGATTCGGAACCGCAAAGAAAGCAGCACCATGTCCCGAAAGAAGGTCAAGCTCCGAAAGGACGAAAGCCTCGACCGTAGCCGGAACAGATGCAACACCCCACTCCTTACGGCCATGATGCGAATAGATGCAATGCTGAATGCGCTCCAAAAGCCCCTCCGAAAGGAACTCACCATAGACATCCTTCACATACTCCGCGGAGGAAACCGAATGGGGCTTCAAGCACAAAGTCTCGTCATACTCGAAGACCTCCGGCGTGTACTCCTTCGTCTTGCCCCAGTCATGGTATAAAGCTGCAAGCGTAATGACGAACAAGTCCAACTGATAAGGGAAAGTCTTACGAAGACCCCACAGCATGTAAAGAATCTCGAACGTATGCTGAGCAAGGCCACCTTCGTAAGCATGATGGAATTTAGCAGCAGCCGGATAAGCACAGTAAAGCTGGTACAAAGCCGGAAGCTCCTCGAAAAGCTTACGGACGACCTTTTGCCGCGCCGAGAGTGACTCAACAGGCGTCTCTGGAGCGGTAACCCAATCAGCGAGAAGATGCGAAAGGCATGCCTGAAAACGATCAAACGTAGGGCACGGATGGACGAATGACGCCCAATAAGGATACTGCTCCTGAAGCTTGGCATCCTTCATGAAGTTACCAAGATCGCCCGCGAACCGATCCTCCGAGAAAGACCGGAACCCAGCACTGTTAGCCTCCGGAACACCGTCATAAAGCAGAATGACATGATCCATCAAAGCATCCGTGTTCTCCCAAAAAAAGCACGAAATGGAAGTGCCATGCTCGTCAACTACGACAAGCTGATTATAGTAACGACCGTTCTTAGCTACGGCCTTTTTACAGGAAGTGACGAGGAAGGACTGAACAGTAGAACTCATGAACATAATATATTAAGTAAGACAATAAACGTAAGCATCTATAACTCCTTGACCAGCACAGGCGTCGTGCGATCCAAAGATGCTACGATTGCAAACTGATCAGAAAGAGGAAGCTGATCGAAGTCCCGAACAACGCTGAAACGACCGCCGACAACAGAACTACAGTCCTCGACGAACAACGACGGAGACCCCTGCAACCCTTCGTCACGAACACCCAGCGATAAGGTACTCGAAACCAGCAGGACCGTACCCACGGGTAAGGATAACAAGTGTCTCCGCCAATCAGAAACAACAGAAGCGTAGACACGCTCAAAAACCGGAAATAGAAAGTTGCGATTCATATGGAAAGTGTTAATTTTATTTCTAAAACAAAGATAGTAAATTAAATTAACACCTCCAAATTATAAACCATTAATATTTTCCGTCAGCGACCTGAAACACCGTAAAACCTCGTGAACGATACATATCTACGACACGGGCACGATCCTCAAAGATAATCGTATTATGGGATGCTACTCCGTAGGTCTTAGACACGTAATCCAAATGACGAGCCTTCAAAGCCACGTCCGGACAATGGTCCGCATCCGGGCGACAAAGATAGACTGCGTCTGAACGCCATAACCCAAAGCCTGACAGCCACTGAATGGTAGCCTCCTTACAGCGCTCAGGACGCCCCGTAATGAAAATAGGCGTATAATGGTTATGCGGTAAAGACGGAGAAAGCAACGAACGAATAACGCAAGCAACGTTCTCGATAATAGGATCACCCTCAACCCCAGCATAAAAAGAGTCCCAGTCCTTAGACGCTCCAGAAATAAAATGAAGACGATGATCACACGAAGCAATCGTACCGTCTATATCAATAATAAGAAAGTATTGCATAACCACCCTATTTTAAACTTCGAAGATGAGCAACCCAGCGGGTAGATACATCACGCCAAAAACTCTCGCCCTCCGGCGTAAGCCGCCACTTGAAAGCAATCGAAACCAAAGACTTAGCAAATTCCTGAAAAGTCATATCAGCACGGACATAAAAATAACGACACACAATAAAGTCTCGCAAATCATCACGATCCTCCGGTGTATTTAAAATCGACAAAGAAAAGCGATTTAAGAACTTATCCAGAATTCCCTCCGACTCCAAAAAGTTGCAAAAAGCCCTAGCCAAAGCATACACAGTCATAGCCATCACACAACGTTATAAGAGTCTAAACACCACAGTCATAAGAAGGAGACCCATATTTAATATTTTCCGCCTTGAATAACTCTATACCCGTTCCCGACTCCTCGTCGTAATCCGGAATGCCATGCACCTCGTAACATGCTACACCCCGATCTACAGCGCAGCAATGCAACGTATTATAATTGTCAAACATACAGCACTTACACACACGATACCCAAGCCCCGCCAACCACTCAGTCAACTCTTTTCGCTTCGCCATTATCGCCCCTCCTTTTAGCGGCTCTGTTCTCGGATTTACTTTTACCGCGGCAATTTCCTCTATTCCCGTTTTCATATTTTTCCCTTTAAAAAATTACCCCACTGCTCAGCCATAGCCTGTGCGATTCCCTCAAAGGTCTTACTCCTATTTTTGGCGTCGTTACCCCGTTCTGCTGCTCCATATTTCTCTTTATTCTTTCGACTTGTCCCCGCCGGAAGATAAGGGCAGCTGGCAGCTACAATATTTGTAGGCACAAGGAGTGGGAGATTTCGCAACCATAATCGCGTTTTTTTGGTGTATGGGTGGCCAAACTGATATGGCTGTATCTCTTGGTCGTACTCAGGCATTTCGAATACTCTGGATGATACTGGGTTTTCCACTGCTACATGTTTGATCGGCCATTCAAGCAGCTGCATGAAAAACCTCTTGGCGTCTAACCCTTTCTTATAACGAACCGGGTCTAATTTGCCAGCTTGCGGATATAGTCGGCATGCCCCTGCGTTACTCAAGAAAGTACATGGTGGGTGAGCGATCATCAAATCAAATGTGGGTTCCCTCCGCAGCACTGTGAAAATATCCTCCTGAAAGTGCCATTCTGGATGACCGCCGGAGCAAGGCTCTATGTCGCAACTGAATGCTTCAAATCCGCGTTCACGAAACGCCTTACACACCGCCTGCGATTCCTCGCAGGCCACTATTACTCGTATCTTTTTCATGGTTATCTCCGTTAATGAATCTCCCGCCAGCCGAGAACTTCGTCCCGACCAAAGGAATTGGTTCCAATAAGCCAGCGTCCCATTTTGTTGCTGTAAGAGCCAATGTCGTAAATCCTTGTAGTGATCCTTACGAGCACAGCCCATTCATGATCCGGAACGCTTTCTTTCGGATCGTTCCACCGGGTCAGTTCCTCATAAGCGGCAATATAAGCGTCCACCATCGCCTGCCTGTTGTACGGGTGCACGCTCCCAGCTCCCTGTGAATCCACCCACTCTATCGCCCTTTCCTTAATCGTTTTCATCCTCGTTCAGTTTTTGAATGAAATTCCTTCGGTGATACTCATAATCCGGCTCGAACTCTCCATCCTCACCATTCTCGAACCACATATCATCGAACGCGCTGATTGCTTTAGCCCGCATCCGCTCCTCGGCTTCCTGCTCCGCTAGCGAAACAGCTATAACCACCTTCGGCATACCAATATAACATGATAACGCATCGCGCGGCAAAGACTCTAAATACTCCTTCGCTTTCGCTTTTACACTTTTCATGATTTATTAAATTTTACAAAACAGTAAACTTGACACACTCCCACGCCTAAAGACGCTGGATTCTTGACTCAAGCATGGCCGCCGCTAAAAGCGGGCTTACTGCCACTAATCA